>ENA-ORXT01000133-ORXT01000133.1-marine-metagenome-genome-assembly--contig:-NODE-133-length-124008-cov-17.124045_pt1 | contig 124008 bp, 145 predicted proteins | sample MGYA00237868_ERZ511482 | MGnify/ENA metagenome assembly ERZ511482 | reverse complement strand
CGCTCACCTTTGCCAATGGGCGCATCGACACTGCCACCTGCACCCGCTTCGAACCGTGAGCGTCAGAAGTCAGCGATTTCGTGGGTGCCGTCGCAGTGGAAACATCCGGTGGCGGCCCGGTTGGGATTGATGATGCGGGCGTGGATTTCGTCGACCATGAGGGGGTAGGTGGTGCTGGCGGTTTGGTCGGGCAGTTGCCACCAAACAACACCGACGCCGAGACACCTGGGCCACACTCGCGGAACGCGCAACCTTGGTGAGAACGACGACTGGTTCGGGAATGGTTGGTTGATATCCGCTGGGAAACAACATCACCGCAACCCGCTGCGGCTACCAACATGCGGCCACCTCCCCCTCGGCGATCATGCTGTACTCACGTCCAGCGAGTACCGCGTCGGGCACAAGGAACACCAACGCCTCGAGTCCGGTGGCTGAAAGGGCCGCCGCTATCGGTCCGTCGCCGTCTGGGTCAATCAGCTCGCCGTTTGCATCCAGCTGTTCATACCCGAGGTAGTGGCACAAGTCGATGCCCAGATACCCACTCGCATACTGAAACCGCACATCAATCAGATGGGTGGCCGGATCGTAAAAACTTCGGATCTGCCGGTCTCGCCGGTCAGCGATGAGATCGCTGAGCCCCCGCTCCATCTCCTCGGTAATCAGGCCAGAAGCCACGATCTCTTTGTCGTAGTCATCAACAGCGCCCGCGGCATCAAAGGACACTCCTCGGGCCCAGTGGTTCTCGGCGGTGAGGGCGATCCACAAGGCTTGGGCTTCGGTGACCGTCGTCACCGCCGTTGCGGCACTCGGCGGGTAGTCATACAGGTACGGGTCGGTGATCGGGCGCAGCGCAATCCCGTTAGCGGTCTCGGTGGGAGCAACCGGCGTCGGGGTCGGAGGCACCGGAGTCGCCGTTGGTGGGACTGGCGTTGGGGTGGGTGTGGGCGTGGGCCACGGTGTCGGCGTGGGCGGAACCGCAGTCGCAGTAGCCGTAGCCGGGATCAGCGTCGGCACCGGAGCGGATGGCGCAGCCGCTTCGGACGCGGTGCAGCCCGCCAGTGCCAGCACCCCAACCGCCATCAGACCAGCGAGCGTCTGGCCCCTTTGCAATTTCCATCTGTCCATCTTTGTACTTTCAATGCCTTTCAGTGCACACGAAGCGTAGCAGAACAGTCAGCCAGCACTCAACGCGGCCCGCATCTGATCCACCAGATCCTGATCTTCGGGCGCAAGGTCCAGCCCGTCCAGAACGTCCAGATCCTCATTGGCGCCGTTGCGATCGCCCTGAAGAGATCTCCCGATGGCGCGCCAGAGTCGGGGTTCGGGCGCAGCCGGCTCCTGCTCAATGGCCTGGTCCAGCAACCCAAGGCCACGCAAAGCCGTCTCGGGGATGGTCGCCACGATGTCGGGGTTGGTGGCCAGCCGCCGCCCTTGGGCCACCAAGGCCGCCTGGTTGGTTGGATCCATGGCCAGGACTTCGTCCCGCACCCGCAGAGCCAGCAGCGCACCGGACTCCTGCTCATCCAGAACATCGGCGGCGCCAACCAGCAGATTGATGCCTACGTCGAACTGGTCCAACGCCAACGAGTTCGTTTGTTCAAACTGGTCCTTGAGCTGCTCGGCCAGGACTTCGGCCCGAATGTTGGAGCCGGTGATCATCGCCTCAATCTCCGGCGGCACCTCCAGGCCCTCAAGCGTGTTGAGCGAAGCGGACGCATCATCCCACTGCCCGGCCGCTCGATCGATCAGGGCGCGGAACACGTGGGCATCGGGGTAGGTGGGGTCGGTGGCCACGGCCTGGGCCAGCGAATCCCGCCCTTCGGCCACGTCACCGAGCTGGAACTGGAGCCAGCCGCGATAGGTCAATGCCTCCAAATTTGACGGTTCGGAATCCAGAACTTCTTCGTACACCAAAACTGCTTCGTCCCACTCTCGTTCGAACGTGAGCGTTTCGGCTTCGGCCAACAGACCAGCGGTGGAACGAGCGATGTCACCGGTCGCCGAATCACTTCCGGATCGTGAACCAACCGACTGGGCCAACAGGAGTCCTGCGACTGCCGCCACCGCCAGAACACCGAAAAGCGTGAACAGCTGCTTCCCCAACGGCACTCCGGCCACGGTCGCAAACGCCGCCCGTTGTTCGTCAATGGCTCGCAGCACTTCGGCGCTGCGGCGGGTGTAGTCGTCGCGCAATTCCTCAAAGTCGGCGGCGTCAATGTCACCGGCCTGGTGCTCGGCCTCCAGGTCGTCGAGGGATCGAAGCAGGAAGTCCCGTTCGGACTCCAGCGCAGCCAGGTGATCGGGGTCCAGCCCTTTCATTGGTCGGTGACGGACCGGCTCGATGACGATCGGGCGGCGTCTACCAGGGCCTGGTCGGCCTCGCTCACGTCGGTCGAGGAGTCGGTGGAGGTCGCCAGCTGACTTCTCCATCGCATGAACGCAAAGCCCAGCAGCGTTGTGGCCAATGCGGCGGCCACTACCGGCACGATCCACACCAGGCCGACCAGTCCGTTCCCGGATGGTCGTAGCAAAATGGATTCGCCATAGATGCCGACGTAGTAGCTGCGAATCTGCTCGTCGGATTCGCCGCCATCAATGCGCCGGGCGATGTCGGCACGAATCGTCCGAGCAATCGCAACATCAGATTCGGCCACCGATTGCCCCGTGCACTGAGGGCAGCGAATGCTGGAAGCAATGTCGGCCGAACGTTGGGCGTCACTCAGACTCCCCTCATTGTCCACCACGCCAATGAGCAGGGAGGAGGCAATGACAACTGCGAGCAGCGCCCAGCTGAGCCAGCGCCACTGGCTGGCAAGGCCGACTGATTTGGTGGTCGCCTTGCTGCTGGTCATTGCAGTCCCAGCGCCTCTTCGAGCGCCTCGGCAGTGACGCCGTTGGAACCAATCAACTTGGCGGCCACGCGACCGGCGGGGTCAATGATGATGGTCTCGGGAACTCCGGTGACGCCGTAGGTCAGGGCGAAGGTGCTGGCGTCCTTGTCGTTGGCGATGAGCGGCCAGTCGCCACCGTTCTCACGGAAGTACTGCTCCACGGACGCGCCGTCGTCGTAGGCCACCGATACCAGTTGGACCTCTGACTGGTTGCGACGGTTGAACTCCACCAGCTCGGGATGCTCGACCCGACACCCGATACACCACTCGGCAAAGAAGTTGACCAGGACCCACTGCCCGCGATGATCGCCGGTCGAGAATGCCTCGTTCCCCACGGTGGTGGCCTCGAATGGTTCTGGCACCGTTCCCACGACACGGTCAGCGATGATGGCGCCCTGCTGACTCTCGCTGGTGGCCAACAACACGATGAAGCCGATCATCAGCGCACCGATGACCACGGCCGCCCAGAGAACGGAGCGGTTGGGTCCCGAATCATCCATGAGATGGGCCCGGCATCAGACCGGACTGGGAACGCGCTCGACCGGCTCGTCAGTAGAGGCGGGGGCCGAGACCGGTTCGGTGCCGCGCCGATGAAGCCTTGAGGGGAACGCGGACAAGAAGGTGCCAACGGCCAGGATCACGCCGCCGATCCAAAGCCAGGTGATCAGCGGCTGCACGGTGATCCGAATCACGGCCTTGTCAGAGTTCTCATTGGGCGCCTGGCTGAGGGCGAGCTGGACATTGCGGCCAAGGGTGGACTGCGTGTCCGGCGACCCAATGGCCTGACCGCTGACGATGTAGCGCCGAACCGCCGGGTTCAGTTCCACGCCGTCAACCATCACCACGGCTTCGAGTACCTGGCGGCCAGGCTCACTGAACTGCCGCATGCCTTCAAAGGTGAAGCTCTGATCCGCGTAGTCGATGGTTTGGCCCGGCTCGAAGGCGAACTCCACGCGTTGCTCATAGGAGTTGCTGGCCGCCAGCGCAACGCCAATGATGATGACCCCCAGGTGCACGATCATGCCGCCGTTGGTTCGACCAACAAAGCCGCGCCATCCGTTTCGGCGGGTGGCCAGCACCAGCTGCCGCAAGGCAGAGCCGCCAGCGAATCCGCCAAGAACAAAGGCCAACAACGGAGTAAAGCCACGAGCGCCAACGAGCACGGCCAGCACCACCGCGAGGCCCCCCATCCACGCCGGCCACTGAAGCCGATGGCGAAGCAGTTCACCGCTGGCTTTGCGCCACGGAAGCACCGGCGCCACGGCCATGAGCAGTAGCAGCAGCATGCCCACCGGCATGGTCATGCGTTCGAAGTACGGAACGCCCACGGTGATTCGGTCGTCGCGGACAGCTTCGATGATGAGCGGAAACACCATGCCCAGCAGCAGCACGAACGCAAAGATGGCGAACAGCAGATTGTTGGCCAGAAACGCGCCTTCTCGTGACAGCGGAGAATCGATCCGGCCCGGAGACCGCAGCCGATCGCCGCGCCAACCAATAAGGCCAACCGTTACCACCGTGATGACGGCAAAGAACCCCAGAAGCAGCGGGCCGATTCCGGACTCGCTGAACGCATGAACCGACTCGACAACTCCGGAGCGGGTGAAGAACGTGCCGAGGATCGTCAGCGCAAAGGTGCCGCAAACCAGCGACAGGTTCCAGACCCGAAGCATGCCTCGCCGTTCCTGCACCATGACCGAGTGGATGAAGGCCGTGCCGGTCAGCCACGGCAACAGTGATGCGTTTTCGACGGGATCCCATCCCCAGTAGCCGCCCCAACCGAGCACGTCGTAGCTCCACCAGGCGCCCAGCAGGATGCCAACGCTGAGGAAGGCCCAGGCAAACAAAGACCACCGTCGGGTTTCGATCAACCAGCCTTCACCGAGGCGCCCGGTGACCAGCGCGGCGATGGCAAAGGCGAACGGGACGGTAAACCCAACGAAGCCCAGATAGAGCACCGGCGGATGAAACGCCATGAGCATGTGGTTCTGCAGCAACGGGTTTGGTCCACCGTTGAGGCCTTCGACCGGGGTGGGAGTGATGGTCGATTGGAACGGGTCCGCGGGCCCGGTCATCAGACCAAAGAAGAACACGCAGACCGCCAACATGGTGATCAGCGCCCACGCCACCAGCGGGTCTTCCACCCGGTCCCGGAACTTCCAGGCGATGAGAACCAGATAGCCCGCAAGAACCAGACCCCACAACAGGATGGATCCTTCCAACGCGGACCACGCAGTGGAAATGGTGAAGGGCAGCGCGGTGGTGGTCGTCCCATTTATGGCGACGAAATCAACCGCGAAGTCCCGAGTGATCAGGGCCCGCTCCAGCGCGATGAACGACACGGCCGCGCCGATGAAGACCCCACCGGTGAGCTTGGCGCCCACTCTCAAGAGCTGCTTGTTGTCACTGCGAATGCCGATGACCAGAGTCAGCGCCGCAACCAACGAAGCGGCCAACGCCAGGACAATGCCTGCGTCGCCCAAAATGACGTTCACTCCAAGCCACCGCGTTCGGCGTTGGCAATGCGTTCCTGGTTTTCGAGGCGGTAGTCGTTGTCGTGTTTGACCACCATGTTGTCGCTCACAAAGACCCAGCCGTCCGACGCGCCCCCGTCCACGTTGACGGTCCCGTTCTGCCAGCTTCCGTCCAGGACGACCGGCACGCCGGGCTGGAACAGTTCGGCCGGCGATCCCAGCTGGGCCACATCGGCAGGTACGCCGTTGAACCGGATGGTGAACACGGTGGCGGCTTCGATGCCGTCGTTGGACTCCCAGCTGTCTTCGGCAATGTTGCTGAGGGGGGTTCCTTGTATGCGGAACCGCTGCTCCCCCAGTTCAATCCGGTCGGCCACCGCATCATCAACGTTGTGGATGAACAGCGAGTTGCTGCCCAGCGTGAGGAAAAGCACGGCGATGATCGCCGCGCCAACCACAACGAGAACAATGGTGGGCAACCAATTCTTCTTCGTTACCGGTGACAGGTCCCGAGGGGTCAGATCAAGGCCGTCAGCCATCTGCTCAGTCATGTGGGCTCTCCGTCATTTGGGGACCTCGGCATCGGTGGTCATCCACCGGCGCCGATCTTCGGGGAGCCGCTCAGCCGCCGCTCTTCCCCGCCGGAGAAGCAGTGCCGCGTACAGACCAATCACACCGAAGGTGATGATCCATCCGGCAAGGACGTATCCGGCGTGGGTCATTCCTGTTCTCCGGAAGTCGGTGATGCGGCGGGGGCGACCGATCGGGCGAAGTTTTCAGCGGCTTCGGCCGCTTCGGCCCGGCGATCAGCAATGGTGTTTTCCAAGCGACGCTCGCTGCTCTGGTGATCCATCCAACCAAGGCGGAATCGGTGCATGGCCAGCCACGCAAAGATCGCAAGAAACACCAGGACCGAAAGAAGTGCGGTGAAAAAGGTCAACCCGTCAAACTTGCCGGCCAGGAACGTTGACTTCTGGTGGATGGTGCGGTTGGGCCACCATTCGACCGACCGGTTGACAATCGGAATGATCAGCGCGGACAGCAGGCCAATCACCGCGGCTTGCCGAGCCTGACTCTCGGACTGTTTGGCCACCGAGCGGAACGCCAGGTACCCCACGTACATCAGAAGCATCAGCAGTGAGGTCATGAGCCGGGCATCGCCCCATCGCCACCACGTATTCCAGACCGGCTTGCCCCAGATGCTGCCGGTGACCAGCATCAGCGCGGTGAACATCACCCCGATCTCGGCCGAGGTGTAGGCCAGAATGTCCCAGGCCCGCGACCGCTTCCACAGATACATGGCGCTGGCGACTGCCGTCATGCTGAACGCCGCGTAACACGCAATGGCACTGGGCACGTGAACGTAGAGAAGCCGAACGGCGTCCCACTGCCCCAGAACATCGCCGGTATCCGGATTGATAACCTTGTCCGGCTCGGTAAGCAGGAGACCAAGCACCGCGACGGCAACGCTTCCGGCAAGAGCCAGAGCACCAAGGATGCGAGAACCACGAGAGCCGGTGCCAACAACGGTGCGTTTCGGGGCCGGGTTGTTGAAGCGATTGGCAGATGGCCGGTCAACAATGGTCACATGTCCTCCAAAATCATGCCGTAGGCGAGCGAGCCGGCCACCACATAGGCGACAGCGAACGCAGCCAGGAGCGATGTCCACGCCCAACCGTTCACCACCGCTGTTCCCAGTGCATCATCGAACACTTTCGTGGCCGCAATCAGCACCGGAGCGAGTACCGGCAACAGCAGTATGGGCAGCAACGTTTCGCGTACGCCAAGCCCTACCGCAAGTACGCCGTACAGGCTACCGGCGACGCTGATGCCAATGGCCGCGAGAATCGCCCCAATTATCACCAGCGGCCAGCTGGCCACCCGGGCGCCGTACAAGACAATGATCCCAAACAGAAGCAGCGCCTCCAGCACGATGAGCTGGGCGGTGACCGCCAGTGATTTGCCAACAAAGATCCGCCAGCCATCGATGCCGGTCAGCCGTAGCGCGCCGAAGGCGCCATCCACCCGCTCCAGCGCCACGCTGCGTTGAATGGCGAGCAAAGCAACAAAGAGCACCGTGACCCAGAACAACCCGGGTGAAAACCGCACGAGGGTCTCGGTCTCAATACTGGCGTCGAGGGCAAAGCCAAACAAGACCAGCACCAGCAGGGCAAAGGGCGCCACCTGGTTGAGCACCACGCGACTGCGAGCTTCGATCAGCAGATCCTTCCGGGCGATCAGCCACGCGTCACGCATGGCTCGCCTCCAGCTCAGACATTGCTCGCCTCCAGCTCAGACATGGCTCGCCTTCAGCTCGGGCCACGCGGTGCCGCCGGCAATCGTGATGGTGCGGGTCGCCAGTGGCGCAACCCGGTCATGTTCATGCGAGGCGATCAGCACCGTTGCCCCGGAGGACACGGCATCAGAGATGAGCGAATCAACCACGTCCCGACCGTCCGCATCCAGCGACGCATGGGGTTCGTCCAACAACCACAGTTGTGGCCGCCGGATCACCGTGGCGGCAATCGAGGTGCGCCGCCGTTGACCCGCAGACAGAACCCGCACTTTGCGATCCTGTAGATCCTCGATACCCATCCGGGCAAGGGACTGCCCAACCTGGTCGTCTCCCACTCCGGCCAGCCGACCCCAGAAGCTGACGTTCTCTGCCACCGAGAGATCGTCGTAGAGCATCGTGGCGTGGCCAAGAAGGCCAATGAGGGGCCGCACCGAGGACCGGTGCTGTGCGAGATCGACGCCAAGCACCGTTGCCTGGCCGCTGTGGACCGGAATCAGACCGGCGCAGAGTCGCAGCAGAGTGGTTTTGCCCGCGCCGTTGGGCCCTTGCAGCAGCACGACATCGCCCGCCGCAACGGTCATATCCACGCCGGCGAGCGCCGGAAAATTGCCAAGGAGTGCCACCACATCCCGCAGCTCAATGACCGGCGAATCCACGGCAAGATCGTAGTCCCGTCGTCATCGATTGATCCGGCTCAGACGCCACCGGCGATTTGGCCACCCAGACGCCCCCGGGAGTGAGACCGAGGTAAAAACGACGTAAACGCCTCTGTTGCAATCTCTTTAGGTGCTAACCCCTGGCCAATGCGCACCGATACTCTGCGCGTATGTTGCTTTGGCGAATCATCGGAGGAATCGGGCGCACCCTGATCACCTCAGGCCTGTTCATCCTGCTCTTCGTTGCCTACCAGCTCTGGGGCACCGGCATTCAAGAAGCCCGGGCCCAGGACTCGCTGGCTGACGAGTTCACTGAGTTCCTGGAATCGGCTCCCGAGTTCACTGAAGGGGTCGAGGACCCAGTGGCCGAACCAACCGCGGTGCCCGAAGCATCCCTGGCCTCCGCCAACCCAGATGAGGCGGCGGCCGAGCCCGGACCTGCTCCCGAGCCAACCGCCCGACCCAAAGCCTCCATCCCGCCCGAGTTCCTGTACAAGGACGACGGTGAGGCGATCGCCCGCATCAGCATGCCAACCATCGGCGTGGACAAGGTGATCGTGGCCGGCGTCAGCGTGGAAGCTCTCCGAATCGGCCCCGGCCACTACCCCACCACGGTCATGCCCGGTCAGCCCGGCAACGCATCCATTGCCGGTCACCGCACCACCTACGGCGCGCCATTCCATCGCATCGATGAACTGCAGCCCGGAGACGAAATCAAAGTCCAGACGATTCAAGGCGTGCACACCTACGTCGTCGACGCCCAGACAACCGCCTCCGGCCAGGAGGTTGGCTACTTCATTGTTGATCCGTCGGCCACGGAGGTTCTCAGTGACTTCGGCGACAACCGGCTGACCTTGACCGCATGCCACCCCAAGTACAGCGCTCGCCAGCGCATCATCGTGACCGCCACTCTGGTCAGCGAACCAGTGGAACTGATCGAACGGCCCGCCGACCTTCAAGCCGGCGAGCTGAAACTTCAGGCCGACGAAGATAGCAATGGGGAAGACGGAACCGAACTGGTGATCTCTGACGAGGTCGCCCGTGACGACGATCCGGAACTCACTTCTGACCCCGAGTTCGCCGAGACCGCTTCAGCAGCTGCTGCGGCCGCCACCGACACCGACGATCCTTCGGGCCAATCCGACGACGGTGCGGTCGACGTCGAGGGCGCGGAGACCGTTTCCCAAGCCGGTGCCGACGGGGCAGCAATGGCCGAAGCTGAAGCGGCCCTTGCCGCTCAGACCGCCGAAGCGGCCGACAGCACACAAATTCAAGATGACTTTGGCGAAGGCCTCAACGGTGATCGCGAGGCGATCCTTCCCGCCATCATGTGGGGATTGGCCGCAGCCGCTATCTGGCTGGCCGCATGGTTTGTAGGGACCAAGTGGCGCCCGATTCCCATGTACGCGCTTGGCTTCATGCCATTTGCCTTGATGGTCTTCACCGCCTTCCAGTTCATCGACAAAGCCATCCCCAGCTACTAGCGCGGTCCCCCGTTACCAACGAGCCCCAGCTACCGGCGGTTCGCGGTTGTCAGCCAGCCGGCTCTTGCGCTGGCGCTTGCGTTAGTGTCGACACGATCGAATCTCATTCCGAACCTGTGGCACGTCATGCACCGTCCAACTCATTGGCGCCGCGCGCTGAGCACTCGTCCTGTGTGAGAGCGGCGTTCGCGGCGCTGGTGATGCTGGTTTTGCTGACCACCGGCTGCACCAGCGGCACCGAAGAAGCCGATCCCGATGCCCCCGGAATCGTGCCGACCTCGACGCCCGATCCCAAAGCGACCGCGATCGCCGACTTGAGCGAGCCCGAGTTTGAAGGTGTGGTCATCGACCCGTTTGACTTGGAAGCCGGCGACTGCTTCAACACCTATATCTGGCGCGACCGGGCGCAAAATCTTCAGCGCGCCACCACCCGCGTGGGGTGTCAGCGGAACCACCAGGCCGAGGCCTACCTGATCAGCGAACACCCGGCACCCGTTGATCAGCCCTACGTGGGTGACGCCGAGCTGAAAGCGTTCACCCAGGAAGTCTGTTTTGAGAACTTTGAAGATTTTGTTGGCCTGGAGTACGTCCGGTCAGCGCTGGAGATCCGCTTTCTCTACCCCGACCTGCAGTCGTGGAACACCGAGGATGCGCGAACCGTGCTGTGCTACCTCGAGGCGTGGGAGGGCGGACTGCTCCGCGGGTCCATGGCCGGTGTCGAACTCTGATTACTCGGCCTTCACCGCGGTGTGACGTTCGCGGACCTGGTCGGGCAGATGGGCTCGGACAACCTCGATGTCATGGCGCAGCACAATGTCCAGCAACTCCATGCGATCCGGCGTCTGCTTCCACGGCACTGGCACATAGATCGGCAGCTCATACTTACGCAGCTGATCGAGCCCGCTGTAGATCAGCTTCTGATACGTGTAGCGATCTGACCAGTCCCAATGCCCGGGGGCAAAGCCGGTGCCCGGGTCAAGCAACACCCGATCCCGAATCCCAAAACGATCTGCCCGCTTGAGTTGCTCGCCAAACCAGCTGACCATGACCTCCACCGGGTCACCTTCCACGTGTTTGAGGTGGCGCGGGTCCGGGCCCAACATGAACGGCAGCACAACCTCGCACTCCCGCTCGGCAGCAAACGCCAACATGTCGTCGTCCTGAAGTGCATCGGCCGCATTGAGGACGCTGGCGCCGGCATCAAAGGCCCGACGGGCGGTTTCCACCTGCCAGGTGTCCACCGACACCTTTACTCCCAGCTCCAGAACGCCGCGCAACGGGCCTTCCAGAATCGCCCATTCCTGGTCCGGGGTGACCATCGCCGCGTCACCGTGGGACGCCTGGCCACCGAGGTCCAGATGGTTGGCCCCATCATCCAACAGCTTCTGCCCGTAGGTCTTCGCCGCCTCATAGGTTGTCGCCACCGAGAAGTCCGCCAACGAATCGGGCGACGCGTTCACCACACCGTAGATCTCCATGTTCCGACCATAGAATCCAATGGTTGGGAATCCCCAGCTCAAGCACCATGACTCCCCGTTCGACTTCCAGTTCACCGCCCACCGACCCCGTTCTTCAGCGGCGCGCGCAGATTGAGAAGTTGTGCAACCAGGGAAAACGCCTTGGGTACTCATTGCTGCTGGCCGCCATCATGCTGTTCCTCTTCGGATGGTTCACCAGGTTCACCAATCCTGTTGTGTGGGCGACGGTGGCGTGCATGGCGGTTGCATCGGTCGTCCTGATACCAGCCATCATCGGCGGGTACGGCGTCAAAGATGCAAACCGGGCCGACCAGGGACTGGCTTCCCGGCACTGATGCACCCATGACTTCGCCAGCGATGACGTCCGCGCAGCCGTGACTCCCCGACCACCCAAAGCCGAACGCCTTCCCGCGGCCGAACGTCGCGCCCAACTCCTGGACGCGGCCCTGCAATCCTTCGGTGCCCATGGCTTCCATGCCACATCGATGAACCACATTGCGGCCGCCGCCGGTGTCACCAAGCCCGTGCTGTACCAACACTTCTCCTCCAAGGACGAGTTGTTTCTGGAGGTTGTGATGGGCGCTGGCGAACGGGTCCGCAGCGAGATGGAACGCGAGCTGGCGCTTGCCACCTCCCCTGAAGATCAGGTCACTCGTGGCTTTCGCAGCGTGGTCTCAATCCTGGCCACCGACGAGGCCACCTATCGGGTGCTGTTTGGCCCTCGCACTCGCACCGATCCGGTCACCGGTCCGCTTGTTACTGCGGTGGAAAGCACGCTGGCTGAAAGTGTGGCCGCCATGCTCACCGATCTCAGCGAGAACCCCGGGGTCCGCCTGATGTTGGGGCACGCGATTGTCGGTATGTCCGAAGGGGCCCTTCGCCACTGGTACCTGGATGACTTTGACCTTGAACCGGCCGAGCTGGCCAATCATCTCTCCGGGTTGGCGTGGGCTGGCCTTCGCGGCTCCAAACCGGAGCCTACGCCTGACGACTGACCCAGTCGTCGATCAGCGCGCGGGCGATGCTGCCGAGCGGTGGAATCATCGGCAGGTTTTTGGGCGTGTACCACTGCGCATCGAGAATCTCGTCCTCGGCCAGCTTCACTTCGCCTGCCGCCCAGATGGCAACAAACCCGAGCATCAACGAGTTGGGGAACGGCCACGGTTGGCTGCCGAAGTAGCGGGTGTCTTTGACCTCGATGCCCACCTCCTCACGGATTTCGCGGTGGATCGTGTCTTCCAGGGACTCCCCCGGCTCGACGAATCCGGCCAGGGTGCTGTACATCGGCACGGGCCACGCAACGTTCCGTGCCAGGAGGGCTCTACCATCCGGGTGTTCAACCAGCACGATGACTGCGGGCGAGAGCCGCGGGTAGGCGGCGAAGCCATCGGCCTGGCAGCGAACCGACCGTTCGTTGGCCACCCGTTCCATGGGGCCGCCGCAGCGGCCGCAGTGTTGGTTGTCCCGAAACCAGTCGGCCAGTTGCGCAGCTCGTCCGGCGATGTTCCACGTCAAAGGGTCGAGCGACGCCATCAGGGAGCGGAGATCGGCCGCTTCCAAGGTCACGCCCACGGCGGTGGACCACCGGTCGATTTCGTCCTGCGGGCCGTTGCTGGGCAGAGCGACGGTCCACCACGCGCCGGACTCTCCTTCCACCCGGCCCACCACCTGAACCGACTCGGGCGCCAGGGCCTCGCCCACGTGGTCCCGAAGGGCAACTCCCTCCGCCGCCGTCATGGCCCGATGCCCGTCCGGCTCCGCCACCACGATGACCCGATTGTCCAGCACGGGTATCCAATGGTCGCTGGCGCCGAAGTCCGGTCCGGTTGCCAGCGGTTCAAACCTGGTCATGCATCCCGCTCCAACGGCGGGCTGACATCGATGGGGGTTTCGGGCAGGTCGCCGGCCACAATCGCCGGCAGGAACTCTCGGAGCCGAACCGGAAGCACCGGCTCATCGTTGGCCAGCAGATCATCCAGCGCCCACCATTGCGCACCTTTGAACGCAGCCGCTTCCAGAAACTCCAGATGCCGCGGGCGCCATTCGCCACCGTCGCACCGTGCCAGGTGGATGACTTCATCACTCTCAAAGTGGTAGCCGCCGAAATCGAACTCCACGTACTGCGTCCAGATGACGGGGCCAATCTCTGCCGACTCGAATCCCGTCTCTTCGTAGAGCTCCCGGGCCACCGCAACGGCACTGTCTTCGCCCGGATCGATGCCGCCGCCCGGAATCTCCCACCAGTGCGGCTTGCTGGAGTCCGCCGGATCCCGACCGTTGATCAAAAAGACGCGATTTTCCGGGTCCAGCAGAACGACCCGGGCTGCCGGCCGTCTGAGCGTCCACATCTGGTCAGTGTCCCCCACGTATGGCGCTGTTCACGGCGCTGACCCTAGCCGGTTCTCAACTTTGCGGGTACAGCGCCGATCAGAGCCTCACCAAGGAGCGGCGCTAGAAGCAAGCTTCTCCTAGACAAACCCAAACAGCTAGTGCAAGCTAGTTACACCAGCTACCGTCTGAAACTGTTTCATTTATTGAACTTTTGGCCAGAGTATGCCACCGAACTGCCGACAGCTGGGGCTATCACCAGCTTTTGACTTGCTCCTAGGCTAGGATCCTTGGTCACGGTTCGACCGCCGTCATCAAGTCCCCCGAATGGAGGGCGAAAACCATGGACATCGACATTCTCCGATCACTTATCGAAGACACCGAACAATCCATGGCCGACGCCCAACTGGAGCTGGACGCCCACATGGCCGGAGTCGAGGAATACCGCCAGATCATCAGCGATCTCAAAGACGAACTGCATGGGCTTCGGCTGGCGGCTGCTCGCCATCAGGTTTCCATGGATGCGCCTGCGGCGGAGGAGGCCGAAGGCGCAAAGCTGTTCTCCATCAATGCCGGCGTGGAGATCCCCGCATCCAAAGCCGTCAATCTTGATGCGATGAACCGGACCGACGCGGTGTTCTATGTGATGACCGTTGAGGACCGACCCCTCGATCGGCAGGGCATTCAGACTCGTATGCACACGCTTGGTCGCGTCGGCGACACGTTGGATCAGATCTCGTTGTCCCTTACCAACCTCAAGCGCTCCGGTCGAGCCGTTCGGTCAGCCGACAGCCGATGGCGGGCCGCCATCACGTCGTCGTCCGGCACCTCTTCCGGCGCCCACTAGCGATTGCAGATCAGCTCCCGCCCCTTCGGCACAACGAGCGCGGGGATTGCAACCACCGCCTGGCGCATCCTGTCGCCAACGGGCATGGCGTGCGAGATCACCGACTACGGAGCGACCATCACGTCGCTGAGGGTGCCCGATGAAACCGGTGCCACCAAAGAAGTCACGCTGGGCCTGATCGACCTTCACTCCTATGAATCCGAGCAGAACTTCATGGGGGCCACGATTGGCCGGTACGCCAACCGGATCTCGCAAGGCAGGTTCCGGCTGGACGGCTGGGAATACGACCTGCCGCAGAACGATCGGGGCCACCACCTGCATGGGGGTCCTGATGGTTTCCATCGTCAGGTGTGGACAGGTCAACGGTTTGACGATTCCTTTGGCGCCGGCGTGACCTTCGGCCTTGTCAGCCATCATGGCCATGCCGGTTATCCCGGGACCGTGAGCGCCCAGGTTTCGTTCCGTCTGGATCACCAGAATCGGTTGTCCATCCACTACGCCGCCACCACCGACCGGCCGACCATGCTCAACCTGACCAACCACGCGTACTTCAACCTGGCCACAACCGGCACCATCCACGACCACGAACTTCGCGTTGACGCCGACTCCTGGATCCCGGTCACCCCAAAGGGCATCCCGTTCACCGGGGTGAGACCGGTGGCGGGCTCTCCCATGGACCTCAGAAACTCCACTCGACTGGGCGACGTCCTGACCCAGGACACCCTGCAGCTCCGGGACATGGCCGGCCTTGACCACAACTGGGTCTTGAACGACACGCACACAGAAGCGCCGCCTCCGATCGTGCTGCGTGACGCCAACTCCGGAACCACCCTGTGGATGCGTACAACCAAACCGGGAGTGCAGGTGTACACCGGCAACCATCTGACCGGCGTTCACGCGCCGTATACCGGCGTCTGCCTGGAAACCCAGTTCTTTCCAGACTCGCCGAATCGGCCCGAATTTCCCTCCGCCGCACTGGGTCCCGACGAGACCTATGAGCACACCACCGAGTTCACCTTCGGTGTGACCTGACTGCGGGCTTGTCGCGGAGCTGTCAGGTGAAGCGGCGCAGGATCTTGTCCGATGCCGGTGGCCAACTCTGCGCCGCCCACGGCCCAAAGGCAGTGTCGCTGATTGCGCACGCAGCCAAACCCTGCTCTCGATCCACCCAGAGGAACGAACCCGAACCCCCAAAGTGGCCAACGGTGCCGGGCCGATTGGCGCCGCCGGTCCAGTGCGGAGACTTCTCACCGCGGATCTCAAAGCCCAGCCCCCATGGGTTGGGGTCGTGGCGTCCGAAACCCGGGAGCACACCGGCGACACCGGGGAACTGTTCCTGAACCGCCAATTCCAAGGTTGACGGTGAGACCAACGTGGGCGTGAGCAGCTCCCGACAGAAGACCAGCAGGTCGTCCACCGACGTGGTCAATCCGTGAGCCGGTGATCCGGCAAAGGTTGTGCCCACCAGCCCCAGCGGTTCGATGACGGCGGCGGCCAGATAGTCGCCGACGGCCATGCCCGAGCGGGCGGCCAAATGCTCGCCAAAGACTTCGATACCGACGTTGGAGTAGATCCGACGTTCGCCGGGCGAGCCGGTCAGGCGCGGCGTATCAAAGCCGAAGCCGGCGGTGTGGGCCAGCAGGTGTCGCACCGTCGATCCTGGCGGTCCCGCAGGGTCGTCCAATCCAACGGTGCCCTCTTCCCAGGCGATCAGCGCGGCATACGCCACAAAGAGCTTGGTGACCGACGCCACCGGGGCCGACCACGTGGAGTCGCCGGCCAAGCCGACCGTGGCCGCAGGAGTGGTTACCCCCAGCGAGGCCCGGCCGACCGGCCACGACTCAATAATTTCGTTGAGGTCCTCGATCAGAAAATGCGAGCGATTTTGAGCTCGTCGTGGAGTTCGTTGACCTTGTCCGCAGAAACGCCCAAACCTTCGGCCAGCTGCTTGAGGTAGTGCTCTTCGTTGATCGTGTCCACGTCGATGGCCAGCAGCGACACCGCGTAGACCTGATCGCCCATCCCCTGCGGCACCTCTGCCAGGAACTCTTCCAGGTTGAGTGGTCGATCAAGTTCGGCACGAAGAAAAGCTTCGTCTTCGTCGTCGATTTCGCCGAGGTTCTTCAAGATGGCGTCGATCTCGCTCTTGTCGACCCGGCCGTCAGCCTTGGCGGCATTGACCATGGCGCGGATCAGGATCGCGGCCTGGTCTTCGGTCATGTCAGCCGGGACTTCGGCCTTTTCATCATCGCCACCAAACATGCCGCCGAGCCCGCCGAGCATGCTGCCGAGGCCGCCGCCGCCTCCTCGCATGGCGCCGCCGCCACGACCGCCAAGCATTGATCCGACGAGGCCACCGACCATGCCACCGGCTCGACCGAAGAGCATTCTCCCGACCATGCTCCCTCCCCGCGCTCCAACAAGACTGCCAAGCAATCCAAGTGCTCCCATGGAGACACCTCTTTCTGTTTCAAGCATCAGCTGTTGATGCACATCTGCTTCAACAATGCCGGGAGGCGAACGGAGTTCCAACGTCACCCACATCGGGGAGGAAGAGAAGACCGAACCCGAGGAATACGGCGAAAACGCTCACGAAAGCCGCATCGCAACCGACACAGGCCGTTAGCCTCAGCGCCATGTTCGATGACGATGAAGATCAGGGATTCATGCTGCTGGTACTGGGTGTACTGGCCGCCGTGCTCATGACGGTCCTCTGGACCGTGATCAGCGACGATGCGCCAGCTCCGGTTGCCGTTGCCGCCGCCCCCGCCCCCACGGCTGCACCGACCGCCGTGCCAACCGAGGCCCCCACCGCCGTTCCCACAGAAGTCGAGTTGGAAGAAGCGGCACCCGTTGTGCCGTCGACCGATCCGATCGTCCTTGACGTCAATGTTGACGACAACGTCGCCGTGTTGACTGGCACCCTGGACAGCGAAGAGACCCGTACCGACCTGCTGGCCGCCGCGGCCACCCTGCCCGACATCACTGAGGTCATCGACAACACCGAGATCGACCCGTCGCTCAATCCGCAGTTCCTCATCTCATCGCTCAGCGGTCGATCCACCAGCGAGGCCCAGGCCGCAGACTTGCGCCTGTTCACCAGCCGCGCCGGCGACGCCGATCCATTCACCGACAGCCTCGTGGTGGACGAACCCGCGCCGGAACCAACACCAGAACCTGAGCCCGAACCCGAGCCCACGTTGGCCGAGTCCCTCAATGGCCTGTTCCTCTTCGAAAAGATCCAGTTCGCGTCCGGTTCCGCCGTTATCGATGCCGGCAGCGAACAGCAGCTTGACCAGGCCGCAACCATCATCATCGACAATCCCGATGGTGGCGACGTCTCTGTCGAAGGTCATACCGACAGCGCCGGCGATGCGGGAGCCAATCAGGCCCTCAGTCAGGCCCGCGCCGACGCGGTCGTGGCCTATCTCATCAACGCTGGCGTCGACGCTGACCGCCTGACTGCCGTTGGTTTCGGTCAGGACAACCCGATCGCTGACAACGACACGCCAGAAGGTCAGGCCGAGAATCGCCGCATCGAGTTCGCACTCACGGGTGGCTGAGGCCAGACTGTTTCCATGCTGACCGTACTTTCACCGGCCAAATCCCTCGATTTCGAGTCGCCGCTGCCAACGCAGAAGCACTCGATGCCAACGATGACGGCCGAGTCGAAAGAGCTGGTCAAGGTCATGGCGGCCAAATCGCCGGACGAGATAGCCGAAATGATGCATCTCTCACCGAAGCTGGCGGAGCTGAACTTCGAACGATTCCAGGAATGGACACCCACATTCGAACCAGGGACCGCCCGTCCGGCGATGCTGGCCTTCACGGGCGACGTGTACGTGGGGATGGAGACCGAGTCGTTCAGCGAACGGGACTTCACCGCTGCTCAGAAGTCCCTGCGGATTCTTTCGGGCCTGTACGGACTCCTGCGGCCGCTGGATCTGATCCATCCGTACCGGCTGGAGATGGGCACCAGGGTCACAACTGACCGCGGCACCAACCTCTACCAATTCTGGGGCGACCGGATTACCGACGCCCTCAACGCCGAGTTTGCCGAACGTTCGCCAAAGGTGCTGGTGAATCTGGCGTCCAAGGAGTACTTTTCTGCGTTGCAGCCAGAGCGGCTTGATGCCCGCATCGTGTCGCCGGTCTTTCTGGATGAGAAGAACGGCAACTACAAGATCATCAGCTTCTTTGCCAAACGGGCCCGCGGCTCGATGGCCGCCTGGATGGTGCAGAACCGCATCACGTCTGCGTCGGCGCTTACCGGGTTTGACGGCATGGGCTACCGGTTCGATCCGGACCGCTCAACCGACGATTCGCCCACCTTCATTCGTCCCGAAGCCGCCTGATCTACCCCGCACAACTGCGCCATACTCCGGGCATGTGGCTGTGCGTGTTGCGAAATCTCCGCCCGGTCACCTTCCTGTTGCTTCTTGGTGCCCTGTTCGTGGTCCCCGCATGTTCATCGGTGGCTGACTCTGCGTTGACCGCCCCGCCGGACCCGACCCCAATCGTCGGCACCACGCTCGCGCCTACTGCTGGTCCGGAGCCCACCGCAACCGACGTGCCGGCCGCAACCGCGGTACCAACCGCAACCCCGACGCCGACGCCCCTCCCGAGTCCAACCCCGGCTGCCACGCCCATACCGGTTGATCCCATTGCGTGGACCAGCTGTGAGGCCGGCCAGTGTGCATCGGTGCTGGTGCCAATCGACCACGACGACGCCACCAGCGACACGCTGACCATCTCGGTTTCCCGAGTGCAGGCATCCAATCCCGACGAACGCATCGGGTCGCTCTTTCTGAACTTTGGTGGACCCGGCGCGGGTGCGGCGTCCCGCGTCAAAGACCATGCTGCGACCCTCCCCGAGGCCATCACCGCGCGCTTTGACATTGTGGGCGTAGACCCGCGCGGCACCGGCGGCTCGGGAGCACTCACCTGTCCCGCGTCGACGACGCGTTCGGAGCTGTACGACGCAGAAGACGGCTTGGCAGACGAGGTGGACCTACTTCGTGACCAGACGCCGGATTGGTTGTCCTGCACCGACACTCCCGCGCTGCTCGATCACCTGGGCACGGTGGCCACCGCTCGCGATATCGATGCGGTCCGCCGAGCCATGGGCGAAGAGACCATCAGCTGGCTGGGCTACTCCTACGGAACCCAGCTCGGCTGGGTACTGGCCACGCTGTTCCCCGACACCATCCGCGCCATGGTCCTTGATGCACCGGTCTCGGAGGGCAAGCACAGTCCTGACGGGTGGCTGGACCAGGCGGAAAACTTTGAAGACCAACTGAACCGGATTGATGCGCTGTGCGATCAGGCCGGCGATTGCGCGGTGGCCGACGAGGGCTTCCGGGCGACGGTGGTCCGCTTGGTTGAGGAGTTGGGGGCCGAGCCGGTCATCGGCAGCGAAACCCTGGTGGACGACGCTCGGCTGCTCGACGTGCTCACCGTTTCGCTCTATCTGGCACCGGCCGACGTTGCCCCCCAGATAGCTGAGCGACTGGCTTTGTTGGACAACGACGACGCGTCGATTGGTGACCTGCTTCCCTCCTTTGGCGACCTTCTGGGTGGCTACAACGCCATCACCTGTGCCGACGGCGCGGGCTTGAACACCACCGCCGAGTTTGAGGACTACGTCACCCAACGGCTGGACCGGGCCGAGATTCTGGGCCAGAGTCCCGACGCGGTTCTGTGTGACACCTGGCCGGGAGTCCCGGTTCCACCGCCAGCGATCGACACCTCAGACGCGCCGCCAATTCTGGTGGTTGCGGGCACCGAAGATCCCGCTACCCCGTATGCCAACGCCAGGCTGTTGATGGAGCAGTTGGCCGAGGCCGAACTTCTCACCTGGGTGGGCGGCGGTCACGGCATCGTGGGCGATGACGACTGCATCGACCGGTGGGTTACCGACTACCTGGTTGACCTCACCCTGCCGCCGGAGGGAAGCGAGTGCCTGGAGGCGCGCGGCACTATTGGCTTGGAGTTGAGCGGCGACGGCGACGACGGACCCGGCATGCCCATTCTTTCGGTTGCGGTTGGATCAGCGGGCGAAGACGCGGGCATCGAGGCCGGCGATGTGTTGCTCACGATCAACGGCGAACCCATCGAGAAGATTGCCGATGTCCCCGTGCTCCCCGGCGGCACCGAGGTCACTGTCGAGATTCAACGTGACCGCCAACGCATCGACTTGGACCTCACGCTTGACTCCCCGCCCTGGACTTAGCGAGACTCACGAGTCGCGCAGCTCACGCCCCATGGGTGCGGTCGTAGCTGTTGATCGGGGCCGGTGTCCACTGGTCCAAAGCGTGGGCCGGAGCCGTGAAGACGTCGATCTGGAGCGGATAACACGGCGTTTCATCGTCGGAGTGGGTTGATCCGCAATCGCCTCCCGGGCAGGCCGAAAGTCCAACCAGCAGGTCGATCTCGGCAAAGAACTCGATGTGGTCGCCGGGCCGCACCGGACTGGCTTTCATGAAGTACTGGTGGGTATCCCGGGTGAACCCGGTGCACATGAAGACGTTCATCACGTCATGCACGTGCATCTCGATCTCCGCCATCGGGCGGCCAGTATGGGCGGCCAGCGCTCGAGTCAGATTGGAGTGGCAGCAGCGGTGATACTCGGTTCCCCGCAGCACCTGATTGGTGTAGGGGTCACAGCGGGTGCCGATGACGTCATGGATGCCGCCGCCGTCTTCGTCCCAGCCGTACCAGTCCAGAGTGTCAGCGGTGATGGTGGCCATTGGCCGCAGATGCGGAAGGTTGGACCAGAGACGATCACCTATCCCCACATGGGTGGCGTGGAGCTGCCGGGTCTTGCCGCTGAAGAACCGTTCATGGAGGTCATGGAGGTTCCACAGGTTCAGGTCGCCAACCTGCGGGCCGTCGACGCTGGTGATCCGGAAGAACGACCCGGCCGGCACCTCGGCGGTGGCTGCGTCGCGGGGCGGCGCCACCGTGGTGGACGCATGGACCGCGTCGCTACGAATCCGGGCATACGCGTCCAGATCGACGGTGGGAAGCTGATCAACGTCATAGGCAACGATGGCCGGCGCGGACCGGCGCAGAGCGGCGTCGTCGGGTTCGACGCTCACAGCTGAACGCCGGCCTCGGTCAGCTCGGTCAACGCCGCCGCGGTCGTGTCCGGGGCTACTCCGGCGCAGTGGTCCAACAACACGCGGGTACCAAAGCCGTTGGCCACCGCATCCAGGGCTGTGGCCCTCACACAATGGTCGGTGGCCAAACCCACCACGTCCACCTCGCTGATGTTCCGAGCTTTCAACCAGGCGCCAAGGCGGGCCCCTTCGGCGTCTTCGCCATCAAATCCGGTATAGCTGGCCGTAAACCGTCCTTTCAGGAAAACGGCATCAAAGTCAACATCCAGGTCGTCGTGAAACGCGGCGCCGTCGGTGGCAGCAACACAGTGGCGAGGCCAGCTGTCGACATAGTCAGGATCAACCCCATCGGCTGCGAAATGCTCCCCCGGGTCGACGTGCCAATCGCCGGTAGCCACGACCGCTGCATAGGCGGGTCCGTCGGCGCGACCGGTTGCCTGCTGCTCGGCGCAGAACGCCGTGATCGAACGGGCAACCGCGCCGCCACCCTCCACCGCCAGCGAGCCGCCCTCGCAGAAATCGTTCTGCACATCAACAACTATCAGTGCTCGGTTGGTCATGTGGATAGTCCCTTTCTCAAAGATGACGGGGTGGACGAGGCCGAAGCCGTCGGGGTGAGTGGCTGTTCGATACCGAGCCATTCGGTGGGAATCGCCGGCGTCCGCTGCGGTGTCGGGATGCGGTCTGCGGGGCGCAGGCGGCTACGCCGCTCGGCGCAGCGCTCTCGGTCACGGGCCGCGTCGGCCACGTATTTGGGCTCGCCTTCCGCCATCAACTGCACCTGCGGTTGATGCGACTGAGCATCGATGAGTGACGCGTCGACGGTCAGTACCTCCGCCGACCAGAAACCGTTGACGTCGGTGGAGCGATGCACCTGTTTACGACCACCGACGGTTCGCTTTCCCGGAGAGAGTTTTCCCACGGCGCGTAGCGGAGCATCCGCCGGTGCGTCATCGTCGGCGATCGCCACAAGTTTGTAGACAATCGAAGCAGTCGGATGGCCCGAACCGGTAACCAGGCTGGTACCGACCAGGTACGCGTCCACGGGCGCTCGTGCGGCCTCCAGTTCGGCTACCGCAAACTCGTCAAGGTCGCCCGAAACCGTGATCTGACACTGGGTGGCACCCAAACTGTCCAACAACGCCCGAGCCCGAATACTGTCTGCCAGAAGGTTGCCGCTGTCGATGCGAATACCTCCGACCGCTGGACCAACGGTTTCCACCAACCGTCTGATGCCATCGCTGACATCAAAGGTGTCCACCAGGTAGGTGGAGTCAATTCCCAGCACGTCTCGCTGGGCCGCAAACGCTTCCGCCTCGGTGGCATGAGCAAGAACAAACGCGTGCGCAGTCGTGCCGCCGGTCGGAATCTGGTGCGCGCGGCCAGCCTCAAGGTTGGATGTCACATCGAATCCACCCACGTGCGCCGCGCGGGCCGCCGCTACTGCCGCGTCCGGGTCGGTGCGCCGGCTCCCGCCTTCAATGAGGAATCGGCCATTGGCAACGTCGGTCACCCGGGCCGCGGCCGAGGCAATGGCCGCATCATGGTTCAAAACCGAAAGGACCACCGTCTCCAGAACCACACATTCGGCAAATGTTCCTTCCACCGTCAGAATCGGCGAGTACGGGAAGAACAGCTCGCCATCGGCATAGCCGTGCACCTCGCCGGCAAAGGAGTAGTTGCGCAGCCAATCAGCCACCGCACCTTCCGGGATCACGGCGGCCTTGACCAGGTGAGCGACCGTCGCCTCGTCAAAGGCGAAATCGGTGATGGCCTCAACCACCCGGCTCATCCCGGCGACCACGCCGTACGAACGCCCGGCGGGCAGCCGGCGACTGAATGCTTCAAATACCGACCGGTTGTCTGCAACCCCGGACTCGATGGCCGAGGCGACCATGGTCAGTTCGTAGTGGTCGGTAAACAGCGCTCTGGAGCCTGAACGGTTCACCCGCTCGACTGTAGCTGTAGAGGCCAACCACCCGGGTTGAAATCGGCTACGAAGCGAACTTGTTGGAGACCTGAATTTCGAACCAGGCATGGGTCAGCATGAGGCCCGCCAGCACGATGCCGATCATGGAGAGGATGTGGAATCCGGTCATTTCAAACACAATGCCCGAGGCAAGCGCCCCCGCCCCGCTGGCAATCCGGGCCGCAACATCGCCCGCCCCTTGAACCGCAACCCGATCTTCCGACGCCACCGACTCGGTCAGCAGCGCACTGCCGGCCACCAGCCCGAAGCTCCATCCCAAGCCCAACAGGTAGAGCGATGAATACATCAACACATTGGGCGCCGTTGTGGCCAGCGCGCTGATGACCGTGGCGGAAATGAGGATGGCACCACTGAGAAAGACCATGGGCACGCGACCGAAGCGATCCGAACACCAGCCCGCAACCGGGGCGAACGCAAACATCCCAGCCGTGTGCGCCGAGATCACGAACCCGATGTTGCTCAGCTCATGACCATGGGCCTCCATGTGCAACGGCGTCATCGCCATAACCATCACCATGACCGCCTGCGAAACGACCAGTGCGACCAGAGCCAGTCGCGCCATTGGACGAGCGAAGATGACCCTCATCGCCTGAGCGAAACTCTTCCCCGCCTGTTTGTCCTCGATACCAAGGCCTTCACTGACCAGCAACGGATCGGGACGCAACAACGCCATCACAATGAGCGCTCCGATCCCGAACAACAACAGGCACAGGATCACCGCACCGGATCGCTCGTTGAGACCTGCGTCCTCACCCAGGCCGGCGGAGAAACCCACCAGGGACGAACCCGCAACGCCGCCGAACACCGACGCGAAGACCACCAGGCTGATGTCGCGGCTTCGGTTTTCGGGTTCGGCGAGGTCCGCAGCTGCGTATCGGCCAAGGTTGACGGCGCCTGATCCCACGCCCACCAGCAACAGCCCGCCCAGAAACGCAGACAACCGCTGGCTCTCAATACCCAGGACCGCAATGACGCCACCCACCACGGCGATGGCGTAACCGAGAGCGATACCGGGCCGCCGACCTCGTTTCTGCATGATGGCCGCCAACGCGGCGGCACTCGCAGCTCCTCCGAGGGTTGTGGCCACCGTGCTCAGACCCGCCCAGGTGCTGGTTCCCATGATCTCTTTGATCGCCAGCGATGACACCGTGAACACCGCGCTCAGCGCACCGCGAGTCGCAATTGTGCTGAGTCCGAGCACCGCCAGCGTGCGCCGCTGAACCGACTGGCGGTCGTAGTCGGTGGAGGTGGTTGGCTGCACCCGGTGACGGTACCTTGCAGAGCCGGTCCCGGGGCAACAATGATCGTGTCGCGTGCCCCTCTCATCCCGTGAGAAACTGCCTCATGACCGACACGCAGAACATTGCCAGTGGTGACGTCGACACCACCAGTCCGTACACCATTGTTTCCTCTGACACCCATGCGGGCTTGCAGTGCGAGGAGTACCGCGAGTACCTGGACCCTTCGGTCATGGATGAGTTTGACGAGTACATCGCCGAACGGCACCAACACCGGCGCCTGACCGAAGAGGTGAACGGCGAGTACATCGCCGAGTGGGAAGGCGAGAACGAATACGGCCTGAAGGGCGCCTATGACCCCGACATCCGAGACAAGACCCTGGATAAGGACGGCATCGCAGGCGAAGTGATCTTTGCCGACGGTGACAGCGTCACCGGTCAGGAGTCGCCGCCCTTTGGCGCCGGCCTGAGCGCCGGCCAGATCACCGACCCCAGGTTGGCCTTCGCCGGAGCCCGAGCCCACAACCGCTGGTTGGTGGAGTTCTGTGCCACCAACCCGCCGCGTCGGGCCGGGGTTGCGTTGGTGCCGGTCACCTTTGGTATTGAAGAGTCGGTGAAAGAGATCGAGTCGCTGGCCGGCAAGCCGGGCATCAAAGGGATCATGGTGCCAACCATGTGGCACGACGCACCGGCGTACAACGACCCGGTCTATGACCCCATCTGGGCCGCCTGTCAGGACGCCGAATTCGTCGTCCACACCCACTCGGGTGAAGCCGACTTTGCGAGCTACAACAACAACGTCGTGGTTTACATGATGGAGGTGCCGTTCTTCACACACCGCATGCTCTGGCACATGCTGTACGGCGGCGTCTTCGAACGATTCCCCGGTCTCAGGTACGCAGTTGTCGAATGCGGGTCCTGGTGGCTGGGTGACCTCATGTACAAAGGTGACGTGGCCTTCGGTGGCGGCGGCAAGGTCAAAAAGATGACCTCGCGGATGAAAGGCATCCTGTCCAAGCTGCCGTCGGAATACTTTGGCGAGAACATTTTCATCGGGGCATCAACCATGTCCACCATGGAGATCCGGCGCCGACACATCCACGGACTCACGCCGCTGATGTGGGGCACCGACTACCCGCATCCGGAGGGCTCATGGCCCCATACCGAGGAGCGGTTGACCAAAGACTTCCAGGACGTGTCCATTGAGGACACCCGTAAGCTCCTGGGCGAGAATGCCATCAAGTGTTACGGATTGGATGTTGCGGGCCTGGACCAGATCGCCGCCCGGATCGGTCCGACCCCGACGGACCTCAATCAGGATCCGACCCTGCGCACCTCAGCAACCGCAGTCAAAGACGCGCAGTGGTGGATCGACGAATACAACTGCGAGTTTCACCTGTAGAAGTCGGCGAGGCGGTTCAACCTCGATTGACCGGACGGCTCAGAAGGTTGCCCGGATGTAGTTGACCACCGCGTCAATGTCTTCGGGGGTGAGGTCATCCATGAACGGTGGCATGCGGCCTTTGCCGTTGGTGATGATCCCAATCTGATGCTCAGCGTCAGGATTACTGGTGGCAATGCCCGCCAGTGATTTTCCGCGATCTGTGCCCCCGCCATCGTCACCGTGGCAGCGTGCGCAGTTGGCGGCGAAGATGGCGCCGCCCGCGTCCAGGTCTGCTTCGGCACCAACCGCCGCGTCTTCGGTGACCTCAGCCGGTTCCTCCACAACTTCAGTTGGGACCTCGGTTGGAATCTCGGTGGGGGCCTCGGTTGGAACCTCGGTTGGAACCGCAGTCGGAACTTCGGTCGGTGCCGCCGTGGCCTCCTCAACCACTGGCTCCGGGGCCGGGGCCGGTTCGGACGCGGTCGACTCCGTGGACGCAGAACCTCCGCACGCCGTGAGGATCACAACGAGACCCACAATCACGGTGGCCAGGAGGCGTTTGGGTAAACGTCCGCAACGACGGACGTCCGGACTGTGTATCGCTGTCAACATTTGGCAGAGCATATCGGTGCAAACATCGCTAATTTTGTCAGGCCGGGTCAGCGGGATTGACCGCAGTCTCAACGCGGACCACACCTGCCTGGTACTGATTGCGTGCGGCTGATTGCGTGCGGCTGATTGCGCACGGCACCGTCGTCCCGGCTACCGGTACAACCTGGGGATGTGGTGCTCGCCTCGGGCGATCGCCACGTTCTTGGTCTCCATGTAGAAGTCAAAGCTCCAATCACCACCGTCGCGACCGATGCCGGATCGTTTGACTCCGCCAAACGGAGCCGGCAGGTGTCTCACGTTCTGCGAGTTCACCCAGATCATGCCTGCCTCCAGTTCGTCGGCCACGCGGTGCGCCCGCATCACGTCCCTGGTCCACAGGTAGCCGGCCAGGCCGTACTCCACGTCGTTGGCAATGGCTACCGCCTCAGCTTCACCGGTGAACGAAATTGCGGTCAGCGCGGGACCAAAGATCTCTTCCTGCGCAATTGCCATGTCATTGGTGGCGCCGGTGAACAACATGGGCGTAACGAAGTTGTCGCCCTCAACTGCACCGTCGTAGGGCGTCCCGTAGTGCACGACCGCGCCCTGAGCTTCGGCCTTGTCCGCATAGCTGCGCACTTTCTCGCAATGTCGTTTGTGCACCAGCGGTCCAATCACCGTCGCCGGATCCAACGGGTGCCCCACCGGGATGGTCTTGATGCGCTCCGCAATCGTGTTGGTCACCTGGTCATAGATCGAGTCCTGAACCAGGAGGCGGCTGGAGCTGGTGCAGCGTTCACCGTTGATGCTGTAGATCATGAAGATGGCGGCGTCCACCGCACGGTCGACATCAGCGTCGTCAAAGATGATCACCGGGTTCTTGCCACCCAGTTCGAAGTGCACGCGCTTGAGGGTCCTTGCCCCCTGCCGCTGGATCATCGACCCGGTGGAACTCTCCCCCACAAACGCAATCGCCTTGATCTCCGGATGTTCGGTGAGCGCTCGGCCCGCAGTCTCGCCCATGCCATGGACCACGTTCAGGACCCCGGGCGGTAAGCCTGCTTCGTGCGCCACCTCCGCCAGTAGGTGAGCGGTCAGCGGGCTCCACTCCGCCGGCTTATGGACCACGGTGCAACCGGCGGCCAGCGCCGGAGCAATCTTCCAGGTGCTCAACATGAACGGCGTGTTCCAAGGGGTGATGACGCCGACGGGGCCGATCGCTCGACGGGTGGTGAAGTTGAGATGATCGGGGGTGGGAAGCGCTTTGCCATCTGCGGCCCCCGGTGCCTGATCGGCAAAGTATCGAAAGTTCAGCGCGCCGCGAACGGCGGCCTTGCTCATGAAGCGGTAGCTCTGGCCGGTGTCGACACACTCGACCGTGGAGATCTGGCGCGCCCGTTGCTCAAGGAGGTCGGCAACGTTATGGAGAATGCGTCGACGCTCACTTCCCGGCGTCCGGCTCCAGCCAGGAAAAGCAGCGGCCGCAGCCTGCGCAGCGGCGTCTACGTCGGCCGCGTCACCGGCGGCAACGTCGCCAAGAAACATCCCATCAATGGGCGACGTGTTGGCGAAGGTCTCGCCACTCACGCTGGCCGCAACCTGACCGTTGATCAGGTGCAGCAGTGGCTCCTGGGCAAACCGCGCCAGATGTTCTTGCGACTCAGCGACGTTCTGTTCAAACGTGATCTCCGCCATGGGGCTCCTGTCAGAGGGTGGTATTCGGATGGTGATCCGGTCAGTTCGGGTCCAGCATCGGGGCGATGTGGTTGCGGTTGATTCGATGGGTGGCATCGATCTCCTGCACCTCCGCGCTCCAGGCGATGTCGAAGACGTCACCATTGGACTCGTCGGGCGAAGGCCGGGCAACCGACTGGAGAGCCTGCTCGCCCGCGTCGAGTACTGCGTTGATCAACTCGAGCTTGGCCTCGGTTGTTCGACCAGGGCCAAGACGCAGAACCATGGCGACAAATGCCCGCGACGGGTGGTTGTCGGCCACCCGATAATCGCACTGTTCAACCGCCCGAACGCGCACTCCGGCAACCCCCGCAATGCCGGTGGCAAGCGTGGCTTCGTAGACGCCGGTCACCAGCTGCTCGATGGTTCCCGAAGGTGTCAGATTGGACGAGTACTCAATGATGATGTGCGGCACACGAGCACCCTAGACAAAATTGATTAACATGTGCAACAATTCGTCCCTATGAAGCTCTTGACCTTCGAACACCCCACCACCGGCGCCTCACACCCCGGACTTCTCGCCGCGGACGGGGCTGGTGTCGTTGACCTCCGCAGCCGGATGGACGGCCTCTTCGACCTTGATCAGCTCGTGCGATCCGAACGAGTATCGGACGCTGCTGAGTTTGCGGACGTGGAGGCGGACTTCGCGCTGGCCGACCTCACGCTGCACCGCCTTTTTCCCTGGCCCCGCAAGATTTTCTGCATCGGCGTCAACTACGGCGGGCGGGCGGCCGAGTACGAAGACGCTGCGGACGGCACCTTCCCCAGCGTGTTTGTGCGCTTCGCCGATTCCCTGGTGGGACATGAACAGGCGCTGGTCCGACCGCCCGAAAGTCCCCAGCTCGACTACGAAGGCGAAATCGTCGCGGTGATCGGCACGGGTGGAAGACGTATCCCACGCCATCAGGCGCTCAGCCATCTGGCCGGACTCAGCCTCGGCAACGAGGGCACCATCCGGGACTGGGTGCGCCACGCCAAGTTCAACGTGACCCAGGGCAAGAACTGGGCCAGCTCAGGAGCGATCGGCCCGTGGATGGTCACCATGGACGAGGCGGGAATCGAAACCGTGGCCGACTTTGAAGCGCTGGAACTGTCCGCCACCGTCAATGGTGAACTTCGCCAACGCGACACGCCCGCCACCATGAAGTACCCCATCGACTACCAGGTCAGCTACCTGTCGACCTTCAACACGCTGATGCCCGGCGACATCATCTTCACCGGCACGCCGACGGGAGCCGGCGCACGAATGGATCCACCCGTGTGGCTGGAGCCGGGCGACCAGGTTGAAATCTCGGTCCCGCAAATCGGAACCCTTCGCAACTCCATTGTCGACGAGTTCGATCCCGGCGATCCGGCTGGCCAGGCCATCCAGCCACCTCAGCCCCAATGAGCGAAACTGCGGTGAGCAGCCGGGAGCTCCGACCTTTCGAGCAGTCACTCCCCCATGTGCTGCTCCGCGCTCGGGAAACCTCGATGCGCTTCTTCCGGCCGTTGCTGGCCAATCACTCCCTGACCGAGCAGCAGTGGCGCGTCCTTCGAGCGCTCAACCACTGGGGCGTCAAGCACCCGGGCACCACCCCGGACGTGGGCGAGCTGGCCGAGCACACCTTCCTTCTGGGCCCAAGCCTGTCCCGGATATTGACCAACCTCAGCGAGCGGGGCCTGGTAAGCCGAAGCACCGACACGGAAGATCAGCGTCGCTCCTGGATTGACCTCACCACCAACGGCCGACAGCTGGTGGCCGAAATCGCACCGCACTCCGAAGCCCGCTACGACGCCATCGAAGCCCAACTTGGCGCTCGCAAACTTGCGCAGCTCTTCACCCTGCTCGAAGATCTGGCGGCAATTGAACCCGAGCCTGCCCCGCTGACTCAGGAGACCGTGTGACCCCCACCGCAGCGATACTCACCGATGGGCAGGTCCTGGACGAGGCCCGGGCGCTGGACAAGGCTGAACGCACACGAACCCAGACGTCTCCCATCACCGAGCGTTTCCCTGACGTCACCCTCGATGACGCTTACCGCGTGCAAGCCGCATGGAAAGACATTCGACTGGAGCGCGGCGAGAAGATGGTTGGCCACAAAATTGGCCTCACCTCACGCGCCATGCAGCAGGCGATGAACATTTCCACCCCCGACTCGGGCTTCATCACCGACGCCATGGTGTTTGAGTCGGGCCAGACCATCACCGCCGCCGACCACCTCGACGCCAAGCTGGAAGTGGAGCTGGCATTCGTCCTGGGTCATGATCTGACCGAAGCCGACCACACCGTTGAGGACGTGTTGGCGGCAACCGAGTATGTGGTTCCGGCACTGGAACTCATTGCGGCACGGAGCTGGCGCAAGAACCCGGATACGGGCCGCACCCGGCTGGTGTACGACACCATCTCGGACAACGCCGCCAATGCGGGCATTGTCACCGGGGGCCAGAAGATGGCTCCCGATGCGGTGGACCTGCGATGGGTGAGCAGCATCTTGTCCCGCAATGGGGTGGTCGAAGAAACCGGCGTTGCCGCCGGGGTGCTGGACCACCCAGCCCGTGGCATTGTCTGGTTGGCGGAGCGCTATGTGCAACAGGGAATGAAGCTTGAGGCGGGCCAGATCATTCTCTCGGGATCGTTCACCCGCCCCGTCGACTGCGGTCCCGGAGACCAATTCGTCGCCGACTACGGACCACTGGGCACCATCGAGGTGGCTTTTTCATGAGTCTCTATTACGTCCAGAAATTTCTCTACGAACTCAATCGGGACGAAGCCGTGCAAGCCGCGTATCACACCGACCGGCACGCCGTCATTGCGCCCTATGAGCTGACCGATGAGGAACGCGGCGCGTTGACCAAGCCGGACATTGGCCTTCTGTTTCACCTGGGCGTCAACGGCCAGATCCTCATGCACTTTGCCGCCCTCCATCAGATCGAATGGTCCGACTACCTGCAACGCATGCGAGATGGCATCGCCACCCACGGCCCGGTCCGAGAAGGCGTCTACGCAATGACCGGTTACGAAGGCGTGGACGCCCACGCAGAAAAACTCGGTCAGTCCAGTCAGGCCACCGACGGCGCCGGCAATGCCGGTACCACCAACCAGGAAAGCTGAGTCCGTCATGCCCCTTGTCTTTGCCGGCGTGTGCAGCCACGCCCCCGGTATCACCGGCCGGGCCGACCAGGCCGACCCCAACATTCGGGACGCGTTCTATGCCGCGTTCGACCAGATGCGCCAGGACCTTGAAGCCGCAAAACCGGATGCGCTGGTGATTGTGGCCGCCGAACACTTTGCCAACTTCTTCATGAACAATATGCCCAGCTTTGCGCTGGGCATGGCCGACGTCTACGAAGGACCCATCGAAGACCCCGGCTGGCTGGGTATCGAAAAAGTCACCGTGCCCGGCAACCGCGACATCTCCGAGCGGTTGATCAAAGGGGTCATGAACCACAGTGACGTGGCCTACGCCGAAGAGTGGAGGTTCGACCACGGCATCATGGTGCCGCTGCACTTCCTGACCCCGCGGTATGACCTGCCCATCATCCCCGCCAACATCAATTGTCAAGGCCCACCGTTGACGCCGCTACCCCGGGCGTGGGCGTTTGGCGAAGCCATCCGCACCGCGGCGGACGCCATGCCTGAACGCATCGCGGTGGTTGGAACCGGCGGCATTTCCCACTGGCCCGCCACGCCGGATTCGGGAAAGATCAACGAACCATGGGATCGGGAGTTCATGGACCGGTGGTGCCGAAACGACAAGGACGCGCTGCTCAGCTACGACGACAACCAGGTCTACGCCGAAGCCGGCCAGGGTGGGTTTGAAATCCGTACGTTCCTGTGCATCAGCGCGGCCGCGGGCGGTGCCCGCGGAACCGTTCACTTCTATGCGCCCATCCCCATCTTCTCAGTTGGGTGCACGGTGGCCACCTACCAACTTGACGGCGCAGTCCAAGCGCCTGCGGCGGTCATGAGCGCTGGGGCCCAGCCATGACTTCTGCACCCGTTCAAGGCAACGACTACCACGCCTCGCCGACCGATATCCCTGACCCTCCGTCGGGTTGTCCGATGCGTCAATGGAGTCCACTGGATGAGGACTACCTGGCCGAGCCCTACAGCATTGCCAACCGTCTTCGGCAAGAGTCGCCGATCTTCTTCAGCGAACCCCTGGGCTACGTGGTGATCACCCGGATGGAAGACATTCTCGAGGTCTTCAACGAACCCGACATCTACGCGTCAACCAACGTGCAGGACCCGGTCTTCCCGATGGCGCCGGGAGCCAAAGAGGTGTTGGGGGCCAAAGATTTCAACCCGGTGGCGGTCATGTCCAACCGACCCGAGCCCGACCACGGCCGCATTCGGGTCTACACCCGAGCCGGCTTCTCCCGCCGCCGCCTTCGGACGCTCGAACCATATGTGATCAAGCGCAGCCACCAACTGATTGACCAGATGTTGGCCGGCCCCAACCCCACCGAGTTCATTGACGCGTTTGCCTTCCCGCTCCCGGGAGAAACCGTTTTCCGATTCATCGGCTTTCCCGAGGCCGACGACGAACTCCTCAAGAACTGGTGTGGCGACCGCAAAGCCTTCTCCTGGGGCAAACCCACCGCCACCGAACAGACCGAAATCGCAAAGAAGATGTTGGCCTACTGGCGGTACTGCCGGGACTTCACCGCGGACAAGCGTGACAACCGTGGCGACGACTTCGCCTCCGAACTGTTGAACGCCCACGACGCCGACCCCAATGAGATTTCGTACCGGGAGGTCGAGTCGGTGATCTACGGGCTGAGCTTTGCCGGACATGAAGCGGTGACCAATCTGATCTGCAACTCGCTGTTGTGCCTGCTCCCCCGCCGCGAACAATGGGATCAACTGGTGCAGGATCCTTCACTGATTGCCAATGCCGTCGAAGAGGTACTGCGCTTTGAGTCCAGCCAGATCTCCTGGCGGCGCGTCACCACCGTGGACACCACGCTGGGCGGATACGACCTACCAGCCGGCACCCGCGTTTTCATGAACTTCGCCTCCGCCAACTGGCAGCCCGACCTGTTTCCCCAACCGGAGACCTTTGATATCCACCGCGAGAACGCCGCCCATCACATCTCGTTCGGCAAAGGTATTCACTACTGCCTGGGCGCCAACCTGGCCAAAACCGAAGCCCGTCTGGTGCTGGAGGTACTCACCAAACGCGTGCCGTCGCTGCGCTTGGTGCAGGACCAGCACATCTGGTCCTCACCCAACATCACCTTCCGAGGACCCGAAGAGCTCCAGGTGACGTGGTAGGAGTACGACGATGGAACCGACCTTTGCGTTTACGTCAGAACTCACTGACTGGGAGGCATCCAAAGCAGTCTGGGTTTTTGCCACCGTTCCGCTGGACGAGGCCGACGAGATACGGGACATCGTCACGACCAAACGCGGTTTTGGGTCGGTGCGAGTGCGGGCCCGAATCGGCGACGTGGAATGGCGGACCAGCATCTTCCCGGACAGCAGGACCGGAACCTACGTGCTGCCACTGAAGAAGGCCGTCCGGAAGAAAGCCGGCGTGGACCTTGGCGACACGATCGACCTGGAAATCGATGTTCTGATCGAGGACTGAACCGCGGCCCTGGACCTCTGCGGTTTTGAGAATGACGCCTTGAAACGAGGCCTGATCGTTGCGGCCGCTGACGGGCTGATCCGCATTCTCCCCGCTCTGGTTTTGATCCAAGCTGTTATCCCAATCGTGGTAGGCCGAAGGACCCAGGCACTCAACCTTGGGATACGCGGTCCGATCCGACCAGGTGGAAGAATCTGATCTGAGCGCAACGATCAATATCGGCCCCGGGGCGGAGTTGGTGCGCAAAGCCGCCTGCCTGGTGCCCGACTACCCGCTATTCAACGATCACCCGACCCTTGGGGAGGGCTTCCCTCAACCACGGGGGTGGCCGGCGGGTCCGGTGGAGTCGTGGATCGACGACGACGCCCCCTTTGCCCATCCGCCATCCTTTGACGACAGCGTGCGGCTGGCCGCCGACCTGACCGGTTCACCGATGGCGGCGGTCAGCATCCTGGGCGAGCACTACCAGTGGTTCAAAGCCAAGTATGCGATTCCCCTTCGGGGCACCACCCGAGAGGTCTCCTTCTGCCGGTTCACCGTGCAGCAGGACGACGTGTTCGTTGTGCCGGACGCAACACTGGATCCTCGATTTGCCACCAATCCGCTGGTCGTAGGCCACCACAATGTGCGGGCCTACGCCGGTGCGCCTCTGATCATGGCAGACGGAGAACACATTGGCGCCGTATGTGTGCTCGATACCCAGCCGCGGACCTTCGGCGAGCGCGAACAACAGATCCTTGAGCTCCTGGCCCGTCAGGTGGTGAGCCAGCTGCAACTCGAACAACTCATTCACCGGCAGGCCTGCGACATCGATGACCTGGAGATCGCCCGGGCCGAGATGAGGCACATGGCGATGCACGACGATCTGACCGGGTTGCAGAATCGCCGTGGGGTGATCCGGGCGCTGGAGCAGGTGTTCACGAGTCCGCATCCGAGTGTGCAGGCCGCATGGGCCCAGGGCGTGTCATTGCTCTACCTGGACCTTGATGACTTCAAGCGGATCAATGACATCCGCGGGCATGACTTCGGTGACCGGGTGCTGGTCGAAGTCGCTGCCCGCCTTACCAGGGAATTGCCATCACACCAGGTTCTGGGTCGGTTGGGCGGCGACGAGTTCATCATGATGGTACGGGGCAACGGTCCGCAGGAGGTCGCCCCAATTGCCGAGCGAATTCTGCAGGCGGTCCGGCGACCGATGACCATCGAGGGAGAGCGCCTGGTCGTGGACGCCAGCATTGGTCTGGCCGCCGCTGAACGATTCTGGACGGTGCCCGAGCTCATTGATCACGCGGACCAGGCCATGTACGACGCCAAGCAGTCAGGCGGATCGCGCATTGCCTTGTGGTCGAAAGAGATTGCCGCCACCGACGCAGAGGCTCGCATGGCCAACAAATTTGTCCGGACCTGTCTGGACGGTGACCGGATCGAAGTCCACTTTCAACCAATGTTTGATCTGGCCCACGGCGAGATGATCCGCCGCGAGGCCCTCCTTCGGTGGCGAGGCAACTCGCCGGCGGGACTCAGCGTGGAGGGGTTCATTGAGGCCTCAGAGTCGGCCGGCGTCATCGGCCAGGTTGGCGACAGCGTGCTGCGCCAGGCGTGCGCAGCCGCGGCGGGATGGCAGTCGTTTGAACCCGGCGTCGGTGTCTCAGTGAACGTCTCTGCCCTGCAGGTCGTTCCCGACCTCTGCGCCGCGGTCGCTGACGCCCTCGGGTCTTCGGGCCTGAGCCCGCATCTGTTGACACTGGAGCTGACCGAAAGCTGCATCCTGGAAAGAACCGAACAGAGTCTGTCGGTGCTCAACGCGCTGAGCAAACTTGGCGTTCGGCTGGCACTTGACGACTTCGGCACCGGTTACGCGTCGATGTCGATGCTGTGTGCGTTTCCCCTCGACGAGGTCAAGATCGACCGTCGGTTCTGCTCGGACCCCAACGAGTCGACGGTGAAGGTGGTCCGCGCCACCATCGAGCTGGGCCACTCCCTGGGTCTGTGCGTGGTTGCTGAGGGAATCGAAACCCACCAGATGCTCGCCCAGTTGATGAGCTGCGGATGTGACGTTGGGCAGGGGTATCTGCTCGGACGGCCCGGCCCCATCGAAGCCGCCCTGACCTGAACAACAGCTCCGGCGACGTTGCCCGATCGCCTGCCGTATGCTGGCGAACATGGCTCAAGTAACCCTTCGTGGAAACCCTCTCAACACTGCTGGCGACCTGCCCGCCGCCGGCGGCGCAGCACCAGCATTCGAACTGGTCGGCAACGACCTCGCACCGGTCAGCCTGGCTGACTACGCGGGTCAGAATCTGATCCTCAACATCTTCCCCAGCGTGGATACGCCAACGTGCGCCACCAGCGTTCGGACCTTCAATGAAAAGGCCGCTTCCCTGGATAACACGTCGGTGCTGTGCGTGTCGGCGGACCTGCCCTTCGCCCAAAGCCGCTTCTGCGGCGCTGAAGGTATTGAGAACGTCAAGACCGCGTCCTCGTTCCGCAGCGACTTCGGTCAGACCTACGGCACCACGCTGCAGGACGGCCCACTCGCCGGCGTGAACGCCCGTGCCATTGTGGTGATCGACGGCGACGGCAACGTGGCCCACAGCGAGTTTGTGGATGAGATCGCCGACGAGCCTGACTACGACGCCGCGCTTGGCGCGTGCAGCTGAACGACTTCTGACAGCAGACCTGCTCGCCCGTCTGGGGCGGGCAGGTCTTTCTGGTTTTCGGACCGCTGGTAACCTCGAACCATGTGCGCTCTCGACATTCGGCCGCTCGGTGGCTCTGTCGGCGCCGAGATCAACGGGGTCAACCTCAACGAGCTTGACCGCAAGCTCCGCAAACAGATTCATGACGCATTTGCCGAGCACCTCGTGCTGTTCTTTCGCGACCAGACGCTCACCCCGGACGCGCACCGCAGCCTGGCCGCCAGCTTCGGTCCCGTGGAGGTTGTACCGCTGCTCACCAAGGTGGATGACGATCACCCGGAGCTGGTCCTGGTCGATTCGGCAACGGTGCACACCGCCGATGTGTGGCACACCGATGTGACCTACCGGGAGAACCCCCCGGTCATGTCCATTCTGCACATGATCGAGTGCCCGCCGGTGGGCGGCGACACCATGTGGTGCAACCTGCAGGCGGCCTACGCGCAACTCTCCGCGCCGATGAAAGAGTTCCTTGAAGGACTCACCGCCATGCACGTCAACCGGTACGGCGAAGGCCACTTTGAGCATCCGGTGGTGCGGGTGCATCCGGTCACCGGCCGCAAGAGCTTGTACGTGAATCGGATTTTCACCAGCCACATCCGCCAGGTGTCCCGACCCGAGTCCGACGCACTGCTGCCCTTCCTCTATCGCTGGTGCGAACAGGCCAATTTCTCCGTGCGCTTCCGCTGGAGTCCAGGGGCCGTTGCCATGTGGGACAACCGGGCCACGCTGCACTCGGTGACCAATGACTTTGCGGGCTCCCGCATTCTGCATCGAGCCACGGTCCTGGGCGACGAGCCTCTGGGGGTGTCCGAGCCGCGATTCCCAAAACACGAGCCACAAACCATGGGGGCGTCGGACTTCTTCGGCAAGGTGTATCCCTTCTAGGATTCGACGCGGATTCGCAAAGCCCAAAATGAACAAGGACAAAAAATGACCGATCAGAACTGGGTAGTAATCGAACGCACCTTCGCCGCGCCGGCGGAAGCAGTCTGGAAGATGTGGGCCGAATCCGAGCACTTTGCTGCGTGGTACGGACCCCACGGCGCCACCATCCCGGTTGCTGACATGGACGTCCAGGTCGGCGGCCGTCGCTTGATCTGCATGGAGATGCAGACACCGGATGGGCCGATGAAGATGTGGTTCACGGGTGAGTTCACCGAGGTCGTACCTCACGAGCGTCTGGTCTACACCGACGCAATGGCCGATGAGGATGGAACGCCCAGGACCCCGGAATCCATGGGCATGCCGACCGACGCCTCCATGCACACCGAAGTGGTGGTGGAGCTCACCGCCGATGGCGACAACACCAGGATGACCATGACCCATGTTGGCGTTCCCGCCGACTCCCCCGGCGGCATGGGTTGGAACATGGCCATCGACAAGCTCCAGACCTGCATCACCGCCCAGTAGATCTCTGGTCGATAACTCGGCGTTAACCCGCCGCCAAGCAATAGCCTGTCGCCGTGCATCCAATGCAGGTGCTGCACAGCATGACCTCTGCCGAGGACGCGCCGAAAGGCATCGATCGGGCCACCCTCAAACGGATCTGGGCGTTCTCGCGCCCCTACCGCGGCATGGTCGTTGCCCTGCTGGTACTGATCGTGCTGGCCACGGTGCTGGCACTGGTTCCCACCCTTGCGTTCCGGGACATCATCGACAATGCCATCCCCGACCGGAACCGATCCCGGCTCAACCGGCTGGGCCTGCTGGTGGTGGGCGCAGCCATCTTCACCGCCGTCGCCTCACTGATCCAGCGGTGGTTGAGTTCCCGCATTGGCGAGAGCGTCATCTATGACCTGCGAGACAAACTGTTTCGTCATATTCAGAACATGCCACTGGGGTTCTTCACCCAGTCCCAGACCGGCGCCCTCATTTCACGTCTGAACAACGACGTGATTGGCGCGCAGCGGGCCTTCACCTCATTCCTGTCGACCATCTTCGGCAACGCCATCAACCTGGGCATCACCCTGGCCACCATGTTCTTCATCGAATGGCGCCTGACGCTGGCGTCGCTGGTCATCCTCCCGTTCTTTGTGATTCCGTCCCGCAAGGTCGGCGCCCGGGTCGCCAACATCAGCCGCGAGTCCATGGACCTCAATGCGTCGATGAACACAACGATGACCGAGCGGTTCAATGTCTCGGGCGCCTTGCTGGTGAAGCTGTTTGGCCGACCATCCGCCGAGGCCGAGGAGTTCAGCTCCCGAGCGGCCCGGGTGCGCGACATTGGCGTCCTCCGAGCCGTGTACGCCCAGAGCTTTATGGTGGCGATGACGCTGGTCGGCGCTCTTGGCACCGCGGGCATCTACTGGATTGGCGGCCGCCTGGTTATCAACGGCAGTCTGACCATCGGCGATCTGGCCGCCTTGAGCTTGCTGGTCGTACGGGTCTACCTGCCGCTGACGGCGCTCACCAGCGCCCGCGTGGACGTGGCGTCGGCGGTCGTCTCCTTCGAGCGGGTCTTTGAGATGTTGGACGTGGAGAACCCGATTGTTGATGCCCCGGACGCCACAGAACTCACCGATGTTTCGGGTGCGCTGACCTTCGACGATGTGAGCTTCACCTACCCCACCGCCGACGAAGGAAACGTCCCCTCGTTGACCGATAATCGTCCGCCGCCACCTCGTCGCGGACGCGGCCCAGGCCGAAACATCGGCGCCGGCCTCACCAATCTCCGTACCGCACCGGCTGGCGTGTCCGGGCCCGAGCGGGAGGTGCTGACCAGCATTGACCTGGAGATCGAGGCTGGCCAGCTGGTGGCCATTGTCGGCCCATCGGGCGCCGGGAAATCCACCCTGCTCAACCTGGTGCCGCGGCTTTGGGAAGTGAGCGGCGGCGCTCTTCGCATCGACGGCCATGACGTGCGCTCAGTCACTCAGGAGAGTCTCCGATCCTTCATCGGCGTGGTGAATCAGGACCCGCACATGTTTCATGACACCGTGGGCGCCAACCTGAAGTACGCCAACCCGGACGCCACCGACGACCAGATGATTGAGGCGACCAAAGCGGCTCGGATCTTCGACGTGATCGATGCCCTGCCGGACAAGTTCGACACGGTGGTCGGCGAACGCGGCTACCGGCTTTCCGGGGGCGAAAAGCAGCGCCTGGCCATAGCCCGCATGCTGCTCAAAGACCCGGCGATCGTCATCCTTGATGAGGCGACCAGCCATCTGGATACCGAGAACGAAGCGCAAGTCCAAGCGGCGCTCGAAGTGGCACTGGCCGGCCGAACTTCGCTGGTGATCGCCCACCGTTTGTCGACCATCACCTCTGCGGACCAGATCATCGTCATCGATGACGGTCAGATTGTGGAGCGGGGTACCCATGACGTGCTTCGGGCCGCCGACGGTCTGTACAACCTGCTGTATGAGAACCTGCTGCGCACCGATTCGGCCACCCCAACCGCTCCGGAACCCGAACCCCGACTCGATCGGGTGCCTGAACCATCGCTCCCGGCCCCGGTGCACCATCAGCACTGACGCACCGGACGTATCGGTCGAAAGTCCGTATATGAAGACATTCGGGCCAATAGGGTTGGTGCATGTCAATTGAGGCTCTGGACCGTAAAAGCCCGCTGCCCCTCTGGGCACAGTTGGAGGTGGAGCTTCGGCGCCGCTTGGATGCCGGCGAGTTTGACGACGGCATCTTCCCCACCGACCTGGCGCTGACCGAGGCCTATGGTGTGAGCCGGCACACAGTTCGCGAAGCAATCCGGCACCTCAACAAGTCCGGGGTCCTGCGCCGGGAGCGGGGCCGCGGCACTGTGGTCAACCGGGCCAAGTTTGAGCAACCGCTGGGAACGCTCTACAGCCTCTTTCAATCGGTCGAGTCCGCAGGCAGCGTGCAGACCAGTCAAGTGCTCGAACTGGGAGTCGTCACCGACTCGGTCGCCGCCCATCACCTGGGCGTCGACGAAGACTGTGAGCTGGTCCTACTCAGCCGGCTCCGACTGGCCGACGGTGAACCGCTGGCCATTGACCGCGCGTGGCTTCCTCATGCGATTGCAAAACCTCTTCTGGACGTCGACTGGGGTCACACTGCGCTCTATGACCAGCTCCGTTCGATTGGTGCGCCGGTGACCGAGGGTTGGGAAAGCTTGACTCCGGTTGTGCCGTCAGGCGAGGACCGCACCCGGCTGGGCGTCAAACGAGGCGGCGCCGCCTTCTACCTGCAACGGTTGGGTTCCAACGACGGCAAACCGGTTGAATGGCGCACCACCACCATCCGGGGCGACCGGTTCCGGTTCATGAGCGACTGGACCATCGGGACCCGAAACCAGCTGCGCCCCATCGCATCCTGAAACGGACGCGACGCCCACTACTTCACCGTTGGCAGGTTGGCTGCACCCCACGCCACAATGCCACCGTCGACATTGGCTACGTCGGTGAAGCCCAGATCTTGCATCATGGCCGCGGTCTTACCGCTTCGATTCCCGGACCGGCAATAGAGAAGGTACGGAACGTTTGGGTCAAGCCCTGCCAGCTGGTCGGCGAAGTCCGCCTCATAGAAGTCGAGCATGATGGCACCTTCGAGGTGGCCGTCACCAAATTCTTCTGGCGTCCGCACGTCAAGAATCACCAGATCCTGGGGTGGATTGTTCTGTATGGCGGCGCCACCGGAGGCACTGACCGATCGAATTCCGGCGGGCGAGTCGGTGCCACTGGCGGTCAATGCCGTGCTGGTGTCGCCACTACCGCACGCGACCGCGATCGGCAGCACCAACGTGACGGCAAGAAGTTCTCGACGGGTCATGGTCATGGGGTTCTCCTCAGTCCTGACCCGATTGTACGGACATAACCGGGCCAGACACCGCAGGCGTGGCGAACCAGTGGTCTTACCCGCCGGCACCAGCCACTGAGCACCGGCGATCCCGGTCCGTCACCACCCATGCCATGCAGGCCGTAGGGTTTTCTCATGACGACCCAGGTTCATGCGACGGTCGATTCGGCCCTGCCTCCCGATGACACCCACCCGTACCGCACCGGCGTGTGGCGGCCCCAGGTCAACGAGTACGACGCCTGGGAACTGGAGCTCGAAGGCCATATCCCTGACGACCTCAACGGCGTCTACCTGCGCAACACCGAGACGGCGCTCTTTGCGCCCATCAAGCGGTACCACCCCTTTGATGGCGACGCCCTGATGCACGCCATGTCGTTCGAAGCCGGCGAGGCGCGGTACACCAGCCGCTTCGTCAGGACCGATGGGTTCCTGGCCGAGCAGCGCGCCAAGCAGAGCTTGTGGGCCGGCATCACCGAGCACCCATCCAGCGCCATCGCCCCCGCCGGATCCGGGGCCCGAACCATGATGAAGGACAACGGCAGCACCGATGTCATCGTGCACCGGGGCCAGGCGTTGGCCAGCTTCTACCAGTGCGGGCAGCTGTGGGCCATGGACCCGCGCACCTTGGAGTCGCAAGGCCGAACCGAATGGAGCGGCGCAGCCGGACAGTGGCCAGACCGCTTCCCCACCGACGGTGTCTCGGCCCACCCCAAGCTGGACGAGCACACCGGTGAACTCCTCTTTTTCAACTACTCAGCCACCGCGCCGTACATGCACTACGGGGTGGTGAACCGTGAGGGTGAGCTGGTTACCTACCAGGACATCCCACTCCCGGGGCCCCGACTGCCCCACGACATGGCGTTCACGGAGAATTGGTCGATCCTCAACGATCTGCCCCTCTATTGGGATCCGGCGGCGCTCGCTTACGGCTGGTACTCCAACACGTTCAACCGTGACCTCCCCTCGCGGTTTGCCCTCATCCCTCGCCACGGCACGACCGCTGACATTCGCTGGTTCGAAGCTGATCCCACCTTCGTCCTGCACTGGACCAACGCGTATGAGGATGGCGACGAAGTGGTCCTTGATGGGTTCTTCCAGCACAACCCGACCGCCAGGGGCGCCGACCGAATGACTGGCCAACACAAAGGTTTCGAGACCCTCGACATGAACGTGTTGCAGACTCGCCCCCACCGCTGGCGCTTCAACCTGGCAACCGGACAGACCACCGAGGAATCGCTGAGCGACCGGTGCACCGAGTTCCCCATGATCAATGGCCGCCATGGTGGCCGCCGCCATCGCTACGTCTACTCGGCCCGATGCACCCACGGCTTGTTTGCGTTCGATGCGCTGGTCAAACACGATCTGGACCAGGGCATCGAGGAACTCATCGAGTTTCCCGATGGAACATTTGTGAGTGAAACCGTCATGGCGCCCCGGACCGGCTCCGCGGCCGAAGACGACGGCTACCTGGTCACCTTTACCACCGACATGGTGAACGATCGGTCCGAATGTCTGGTGCTGGACGCCGCCAACCCCACCGATGAGCCGGTCGCTCGGATCAGGCTCCCCGAACGGATCTCCAGCGGAACCCATTCCACCTGGGCGCCCTTGCAAGATCTGGTCTGATCTGATTTGCCGGTGACCGGCGGAGTTACCTTCCGCAGAGGCAACACAGAAGCGAACGGTGGGCGTGGCCTGTGACCCCGCGCTCTAGAAGTCTTCGGAGCAGAAGGGGGGCTGGTGGGTGCGGAAGAGGCGGTCGGTCAGCAGGAGTGCATCTTCAGAGCCGGTGATCCGGCCCGCGCGGCCCAGAGCCGCGGCGCCAACCCCACCCAGGTAAATGGACCCCAACTCCTTCACGTCCATGGTGACATCCGGCGCGGTATCAGTAGGCGTGACCGTGGCGGCTCCCCCGCTCACCTCCATGGCAAAGGTGCCGTCGGCCCAGCCCATTTCGTCGGTCAACGCCATGACAAGCGAGCCGTCGGTCTCATAAGTCCGACCTTCCAGCGCGGCCACCACATCCAGAATCCGCAGATACAGCGCGTCCAGTCGACGCCGTCGCACCTGTCGGGGGTCAGAGACCCACAGCAGGAGCGGATCATCCACCGGGGCCATGCCGTGAGTGACATTCGGAAAGAGGTCAATGGAGGTCAGGAATGACCACAACGCAGCGTGGGCATCGGCGTCCACCGTCATGAACCATTCGATGGCGACGGTGCCGTTGGGCACCGCATCGTCCCACTTGCTGGTCTGGCGATAGCTGGCATAGCCCACCACCTCGCCGTCCCGGCGGGCGACAATGTGACGAGTCGCGGTGGCGCCGCCGTCAGGCTTCGCCCCCTTCTCCGCGATGTTCTCCCACCGGCCGTCGATGCGATCGATGTGCCCGGGTCGGGTGCCAGCGGTTGCGCTCCAGAACGGAGCGACAACCGACACCACATCATCAGCCGGGACCAGCTCAATCTGGTGGCCTCGCGGCGCGGGTGGCAGCGTCACCAGCCGGGCATCGAAGGACAGCTCGTGGCATTCGGTGGCCATCCCAAAACCAAACCGGCCATAGATCCGGGTTTCGCTGGCCCACAATCCGGCAAAGGGATCTTCGCGTTCGGCAACCAGCCGCAGGTGCTCGGTCATCAGGGCCCGCAGCAGACCCTGGCGGCGATGAGTTGAAGCGACGGTGACCATCGTGGTGCCACCCATCGGAAACTGCCGACCGCCGGGTACCGCCAGTTGCAGATCAAAGTCGCCGAGCGTGGCCACGATCCGGTCGCTGTCGAAGGACGCCAGGGTGCGGTCCAGTGGCATGACTCGGCGAAAGCGGTCGTCGCTGCCCTCCTCACGCGGGCTGCCAAACCCCATGTACAAGGCTTGCTGAAACGCTGACACTTCGTCGTCGGTGATGGGACGCAACTCATGCATGGATCCGACCCTAGACAACCTCAACCCGCGGACACGTCGAATTGCTACTCGCCCAGGCGACGCCAGGCGTCGTCTTGCGCAGCCAGAATCTTCGCGACTGAGGAGCGGACTTGCAACGCCGCCTGTTCCTGCTCTGTCACGCGAAGAGTCACGTCCATCCCCCAATGGCATCGCTTGGGCAGCGGCGACCCATCGCCGGATCGGCCAGACTGCGGCATGGACTTTCCCAACTTCCGACTTGACGGCCAGGTGGCATTGGTGACCGGCGCCAGCCGGGGCATTGGCGCCGACCTGGCCAGAGCGCTGGCCGATGCTGGCGCGAAGGTCGCCGTAGCCGCCCGTGACAACGCGGCGCTTGACGCGGTGGTAACCGACATCGAGACCATAGGCGGAGAGGCGCTTGCGGTGGAGATGGATGTGCGTCAGGTGTCCAGCATCCAAGCGGCCGTCGCCCAGACCACCAACGAGTTCGGCCGCCTGGATGTGCTGGTGAACAACGCGGGGCTTGGTGCCAATCACCGGGCCGAGGACATCACCGAAGCCGACTGGGACGACATGATGGCGGTGAACCTGCGCGGACTCTTCTTCTGCTGTCAGGCCGCAGGACGGGTCATGCTGGAGCAGGGCGCTGGTCGCGTTGTCAACATGAGTTCCCAAGCCGGCGTGGTGGGGATTCGGGACCACGCCATCTACTCCGCCAGCAAAGGTGGCGTGAACATGCTGACCAAAGTGCTGGCGCTTGAATGGTCCGAGCGGGGTGTCAACGTGAACGCAGTGGCTCCCACCTTCATCCACACCCCCGGCACCGCGGAACGCCTTGACCAGCCCGAGTACCTGCAGGCCGTACTGGACCGTCTGCCGATAGGCCGGGTGGGCACCACAACCGATGTTGCTGCGGCCGTCATCTACCTGGCCGCTCCCGCCAGTGCCCTGGTCACCGGACATGTCCTGGTGGTCGACGGCGCGTGGACCGCCCAGTAGCCGAGGTCGGCCAGCGGGACCTCCGCCAACCACATGGCGGCCGTGACTCGCCGGTTCCTCCTTCGGTGGTCAACCGGTTGCGCTGGACCGGGTCTGACCCCGGAACTGAGCGGTGTAGAGCTGGTGGTAGAAGCCTTCCGCCGCCACCAGTTCATCATGGGTCCCGCGCTCGATTATCCGACCGTCCTTCATCACAAGAATCATGTCCGCAGCCCGAACCGTGGACAACCGGTGGGCAATGACGAAGCTGGTTCGCCCCTCCATGAGGTTGAGCAATGCGGCTTGAATGTCCCGCTCGGTTCGGGTGTCAACCGAGCTGGTCGCTTCATCGAGAACGAGCAACCGGGGGTTGGACAGCATCGCCCGGGCAATCGCCAGGAGCTGACGCTGACCCAACGACAGGTTGTTGCCGCCTTCGGACACCACGGTGTCATAGCCCTGAGGCAACGCCCGAATGAAGTGGTGCGCGTTGGCCAGCTTCGCAACGTCCTGGACCTCTGCGTCGGTGGCGTCAAGACGACCGAATCGGATGTTGTTGCGGACGGTGTCAGTGAAGAGAAAGGTCCGCTGGAGGACGATGCCCAGCTGGTCCCGCAGCGAGTCCTTCTGGATCTCCCGAATGTCGTGACCATCAACGGTGACCGCACCACCGCTGATGTCATAGAACCGGTTGAGCACATTGATGAGCGTCGACTTGCCGGCGCCGGTAGGGCCCACCAGGCCAATCATCTGGCCGGGCTCCGCCACGAAATTGATGTCGGACAGAATCGGTTCGTCAGGGAGATACTCGAAGTCCACATTGGTGAAGGCGACCCGACCGACCACCGGAGGGAGTTTGGGCGCGTTCGTCCTGTCCGGCAGGTCAGGTTCCTCGTCAAGAAGCTCAAAGACCCGGTTTGCTCCGGCGAGCGCCGTGAGAATGGACGTGATCGTTCCGGCAATGCGCCCCATCGGCTGGCCAATGCGATTGGCGTAGGTCACGAACGCGGCGATGAGGCCCACCGTCACCGAAGAGTTCTCGCCAACCGCCAACCATGCGCCCACGCCCACCACAGCCACAACGCTCAGGTTGCCCATGCCAAACATCAGCGGCATCATCGTGGCGCTCAACGTCTGCGCCCTGATGCCCTGATCACGAGTGCGTTCATTGGCTTCGGCGAATTCGGCGCGCGCCTCGTTCTGTCTTCCCAGCGAGATCACCGCCCGCTGTCCACTCAGCCGTTCCTGGGAGACTGCGTTGAGGATCCCCAGACTCTGGGCATAGGTACCGAATGCCGGGCGAGCCGCCTTGCCGAGCCGACCAGAGATCAACAGAACAATCGGCACCGGAATGAGCGCCGCCAATGCCAGCCGCCAATCGAGCACAAACATGATCACCAGCAGGCTGACCACCTGCACGATGGACGCCACCACCTGCAACAGGTTCTGACTCAGCAACTGGTCCACGGCATCCACATCGTTGGTGACGCGGCTCATCAGGTCGCCGGTTCGGTTTCGATCGAAGAAGCCCATGGACAGCTTCTGCATTCGGCCAAACAGTTCCTGGCGCAGCGTCGCCATGACCCGCTGCGCCACCCGGGCGATGTAGCGGCCATAGATGAGACCCGCCAACCACGAGCCCAGATAGACCAGAACCAGAATGATGACGATGGTGCGCAGGCCGCTGACGTCACGGTTGGCGATGAAGTCGTCGATGGCTTTGCCCTGCAGCCAGGGACCCAGCAGGTTGAGCAACGAGGCGACCAGGACCAGGACACCGCTGCCGATCAGGCCCGCCTTCCATGGCGTGACGTAGCTCAGCAGGCGCCGCAACGTCTTGGCGGTGTTCTCGTCGCGTTGCGCGGATCCGATCATCGATGGGCCGCGAGTCCGGCGAACCTCGGTCATCGCACCGGCTCGCCCAGCTGGGACTGGTAAATCTCGCGGTAGGTGTCACTGTCGGCCAGGAGGTCGTCATGGGTGCCGTGCGCCACCAGCCGGCCGTCTTCGATGACCGCAATGACATCTGCACCCAACGCGGTGCTGATGCGCTGGGCCACCAGGACAACGGTCCGGTCTGACCACGCCGCCAACGCTTCCTGGATGCGGGCTTCGGTGTCCAGGTCCACCGCACTGGTGGAGTCATCCAGAATCAGAATGGTTGGATCGACAACCAGCGTGCGCGCAATCGCCAGTCGCTGCCGTTGCCCGCCCGAGAGGTTGGCGCCACCCTGTTCAACCTTGGACTGGTAGCCATCAGGCAGGGCTGAAATGAACTCGTGCGCCTGTGCCGCTTTGGCCGCCGCAATGGCTTCGGCTTCGGTGGCGTCCGGGCGACCAAACAGCAGGTTCTCCATCATTGTGCCGGTGAACAGGTCCGGCTGCTGGAGCGCAATGCCGATACTCCGGCGAAGCGACGCCTTGCTCAGTTGCCGCACATCAACCCCGCCCACCCGGACCGTCCCTGCGGTGGCGTCATAGAACCGCGGGATGAGATTGACAAGCGTGGACTTTCCCGAGCCGGTGGCTCCCAGGATGGCGATTGTCTGACCTTGTGGGATGTGCAGCGAGACCTCACACAATGCGTCGTCTCGCGCGTCAGCGCCGTTGCTCTCCGCCGACGCCGCGTAGCGGAACGACACATTGTCAAAGGTGATGGAACCGGGCTCGGACTGCTGGTCGAGGTCAATTCCGTTGTCGGCGTCGATGACTGCTGGTTGCTCATCCAGCACCTCCTGGATGCGATTCATCGACGCGCCCGCGGCGGACAGGACCGGTTGGATGAACGCAAACATCATCATGGGCATGGCGACCATGGCGAGGTAGCTGATGAACGCCACCAGGCGGCCTTCGGTCAGCGACCCCTCAATGACGTTGTTGCCGCCGAGCCAGAGCACCGCGGCCACGCCCATGGAAGAGACCGCAATCAGCGTGGGCATGAGCGCGGCCACCAGCTGATTGACCTTGGTGGCGGTGTCAGCCAGATCATCGGCCACGCCATCGAAACGCTTCACCTCGTTTGGCTGACGGACAAAGGCCTTGATGACTTCGGTGCCCTGAATGTTCTCCTGCAGGACCGTGTTGAGCCGGTCCAGACGGCTCTGGACTGCGTCATAGAGCGCGCCGGATTTGGTCAGCGTGTACCAAACCACAACGCCAATCACCGGCACCATCGCCAAAACGATCACTGCCAGTGATGCGTCCAGAATCACGATGGCGGCCAGCGAGCCCACAAACATGATGGGGGTTTGCGCAATGAAGGACAGACCCATGCTCAGCACCATGGTGATCTTGCTGACGTCGCTGGTCAGCCGGGTGAGCACCTCACCGGTGGCCATACGATCCAGGTTGGCGAACGAGAAACTCTGCGCGTGGGAGTAGACGTCGCGGCGAAGGTCGGTCACTGTGTTGAACGCCACCCGAACCGCCAGCACCGTTGCCAGGGCGGAGGCGGCCATCCCGGCGACGATCAGCACCACCATGATGAGCACCGTTTCGCGAACAAAGCCGGCGTCGTTGAGCGCCACGCCCCGGTCGATGACCCGCGCCGTTTGCAGCGGAATCGCCAGGTTGATGAGCACCGAACTCAGTGACGCACAAAGCGCAAACACCGCGGTCCTGCGGTACGGCCGCATCCACGGCCAGATCTGAAACAACGCTCGCACCAGAAGAATCTACCGATGATGTCATCGGCTATGACCTGGAACTCTTCGTCCAGGACGGCTGAGAAATCGGCGCCCGGCGGCAGTGGCGGGATCAACTCGGTATCGGAGCGCAGCATCAGCGGCGCGAGGTTCAAAGGGCGAACGGCCACCGCATTCACGACCTCTCCCTGGTTCCTGCCCAGCCAGGCAACCACCGCCTCCGATTCGGCCACGCGATCGACGCGAGATCCATTGGAGGCAAAGAAGCTGGAGATGGCGGCGAGTTTCGCACAATCGAAATGGGTCGATACCCGCAGGGCCATCTGATACACACCGGTGATCGACACCATCCGGCCGGTCAGCCGAGCCCAACGAATCACCAACCTTGACACCGTCCGCGGCGTGGCCACCCTTGGCATTCTTGTCATGAACGCGGTGTCTTTCGGCCTGCCCCAGCCTGCGTATTTCAATGTCGACCACGCTGGCTCTGACACCTGGCTTGACCAGGTGGTGGGGGTGGCGGGCGAGGTCTTCATCGATCAGAAGACCATGGCGCTGTTCTCCATGCTGTTCGGAGCCGGCATCATTGTCTTTGCCGATCGCGCCGAGACCAAAGGCCGGAATCCAACCTTGTTGAGCTGGTGGCGAAACATGCTGCTGTTGGCCATCGGTCTCATCCACCAGGCGTTTTGGGCCGGAGATGTTCTTACCCTCTATGCCGTATGTTCGCCGGTCCTTCTGCTGATGCGAAAGAGGTCAGCCCGCACGCTCTTCATCGCCGGTGGCGCATGCTTCGCCATATCGGCTCTTGCCATGGCACTCACGCAGCTGACGATTGACCCGTCCAGTGAGTTGGGCGAGTACTGGCTGGATGGTTCGGTGCCGATGAGCGACAACGTGGGTCTGGCTTTTCTCCTCGACTTCGGCGGCCGAGCGCTGGGGGCAATGCTGATTGGCGTTGGGCTCTTCCGGTCCAACATCATTCAAGGTCAACGGCCCGCCGCGTTCTATCGGCGAATGGCGACGGCGGCGATCGGCATTGGGTTGCCGCTATCAATCGCTGGCGTGGTGATCCACATCGCCAACGACTGGAGCGCTGACGTCGCCCTGATTGGCGCAGTACCGAACACGATGGCCACCGTCCCGCTGGCTCTCGGCTACCTGGCCCTCATCACCCTGTGGAACCAGCAGTCCGAAACCCGTTGGCATACCCGCATTCGAGCGGTCGGCCGAATGGCCCTGACCAACTATCTGACCCAGACCGTCCTCGGACTTCTGGTGCTCGACAGATTGTTCGACAAAGGCTCGCTGGGCCGAGCCGAGATCTTCGTCTTCATCGCGGCCGTTTGGGCGGCCCAGGTGGCGTGGTCCCAACCCTGGCTGCGCCACTTCGGCTTTGGCCCATTCGAATGGTTGTGGCGCATGGCCACCTACCGCCAGCTCCAACCGATACGTCGCCGCGACTGAGTCAGCGGTCACGGGACCGGGCCGGACCGTTGAAGGATCACCGGTCCAGCGAGTGCGACAGCTCGCGCTCCCAGGAGACGGTGGGTGTCAGCTGTACCACATTCGCCGAGTCAGATTCAAAGCGACGGAGTCCACGGCTTCGGCTCTTGATGCCGACCGAGGATGACGCTCTACGTCGATGCAAGCGCGCTGCTCAAGCGGTACATCGAGGAGCGGGACTCCGAGGTTGCCGAGTCACTTCTGGCAACCGACCCGGTATTGGTGACCAGTCGCCTTACCGAAGTGGAAGTGCGGCGAAACCTGGCACGACTGCTCGATACCACCGATGCGCTCGCCGCAAAACGAAACTTCACCGAAGACCTCGACGCGTTTGCGCTGGTGAACCTTGACGCCACAACGTGCAGCACGGCGGCGAGGATTGCCGAACAAACCGGCTGCCGCTCCCTTGATGCGATCCATCTTGCGGCCGCCCAGCGCGCCGGCGCCGGAACGACCTTGTTGACATTCGACATCCGCCAGGCCCAGGCGGCGCTCATATCACCGCGGCCGATGAGGTCGTCTTCTCCGCCGTCACACCGTGGGAGCTGGGCATCACACGCGCCCTTGGAAAGCTCACCATGCCGGACGGTCTGGCAGACGCCCTCGTGGCGGGCGGCTTTCGGGCCCTTGATATCAGTGCCCACCATGCTGAAACCGCAGCCGCGCTTCCCGCGCACCACGGGGATCCGTTCGATCGCATGCTGATTGCCCAAGCCCAGCTGGAGAGTCTGCGGTTGGTAACCGCGGACCGGGCGTCCGCCGCGTACGACGTGGACCTGATGGACGCCCTTGCCTGAATGGCCGGGAACAGATTGGGGGCCGAAGTCGTTTGGGTCTGCGGCGTACCTACAGTCAGGTAGGCGCCGACCGATGAACACATCGGATAACCCGTGAAGGACACCATGGCCCGCAGCCGAACCCGACGCACCACCCTGATAACCCTCCTGCTTGTTCTTGCCATGGTCGCGGGCGCCTGCTCCAGCGGCACCGAGTCCAGCGGCAGCAACAGCGACAACGCCGACGCCAGCGGCGATCAAGCCGCCACCCCCAGCAACATTGAGGCCGCAGATGGCTGGTGCAACGTGCCGGTCGATGACACGTCGCCCTCGCTCACCAGCGGCGGCCAGGAATTGATCCGGATCCGTCTGGCCAACAATCCGGAGATGCCCAGCTACCAACTTCGCGGCCGAATCGATCCCGGCGACGGTTCGGTCGACGCCGAACTTCGCGCCAACCTGCCGGCCAACACCGCAGACTCCGACGACGTCCTCCTCCGATTCTTCCCCGGCCTCAACGACTTCGAAGCCAACGCCGCAATTGACAACGTGACCGTCAACGGAGTGAACAGCACCGCCACGTTGGAAGAAGCCCTCATCACCGTTCCCCTCGCCGGCGAGGCCACCGACGGCCACAACACCATCGAGCTGTCGTTCACCTACCAACTTCAGGACAGTGCCACCAGCGGAAACATTCTGGCCGCCTTTACCGGCGAAAGCCTGGAGCCGTCCAAAGTTGGGCTCCTGGGCCGCACCGAAGGCGGCGCCCAACTTGGCCACTGGTTCCCGGTCTGGCTTCCCCCGGCATCGCGCGCCGACGCCAACCCCACCGGGTTTGGCGATATCGGCGCGTTCCCCGCCGCTGCCATTTGTGCAGCCATCGAGGTACCCGACAGCTATGCAGTGATCACTGGCGGCAAAGACCTGGGCACCACCGACGATGGCGTGCCCATCACCGGCGGCATGGGCTTGCGCGACCTGGCCGTGCTCATTGCCAACGACCTCACGCTCACCGAACAGATGGTTGACGATGTGGCAGTGCGAGTCTGGGGTCCCACCGATGATCCGGCCTCCAGCCAGATCGTCCTTGACCATGCGGTCAACTCTCACCGGTCCCTGACCGAGTCATTTGGTCCGTATCCGTGGACCGAGATTGATGTGGTGTCCGCACCCCTTGGCTCCGGGGTTGGCGGGATGGAATGGCCGGGCATGGTCTGGGTGGAGAAGTCGCTCTTCGCCGGTGGTATCCCGGGTCTCAGCGACCTTGGCACCATGTTTGAAGACTCGCCACTGGGCGACGCTCTGGGTGGATTTGATATGGAAGCGATGCTCGAAGACATGATGCAGAATCCGGCGTTTGCCGAAGCCAGCGGCGGCGCAGCCCTGGCCTCGATACTGGAGTGGACCGTCGCTCATGAGCTTGGCCACGAGTGGTGGCACGCCGTCGTCGGCAACGATTCCATCGCCAGCCCCGCGGTGGACGAACCGCTTGCGCAGTTCGCTGCTTGTGTTGCGGTGCGGGACAGCCAGCCCGACAACTGGGAAGAGATCTGCGACTCCCAAACCGTCGATACCTACGCCCAGTCGCGGGCCCTCGGGATTGAAGACGCGGCCGCTGATCAGGCCTCCGACAGCTTCGAGTCATCGATTCAGTACGGCGCGGTCGTTTACGGCAAGGCTCCCGGGTTCTACTTCGAAGCTGCTGACCTGTTGGGCTGGGATGTTCTGGAGGCCAACCTTGCCGAGTTCATTCGAACCCACCCCTTTGAATTGGTGGCCACCGACGTTCTTCGTTCCCACCTGGTGGACACCGCAGGAGATCAGGGCGACGCAATTGGTGCCCTGTGGGACCGCTGGTTCAGCCAGGCCAAAGGCGACGAGGACATCGACATCACCGCCGTGGACCTGGGTATGGGCGACATCGACCTGGACGAACTGTTGGGCGAAGGCGGACTGGGCGACCTGTTGGGCGAAGGCGGGCTCGGCGACCTGCTGGGCGACGGCGGTCTGGAAGGCCTGATCGAAGACAGCGGTCTGGGCGACCTCACCCAGGAGAATGGCGGATAGGCCGACCGTGGACTGTCGTCTCGCAGGACGTGAGCTGATGATTCCATGCGATTGACACGAACCAAGTCTTGCAGGGACGTGGCAGACTCATCCGATGCCACCACGATTTCATCTGGCCATACCGGTCAACGACCTTGCCGCATCCCGGAAGTTCTATGGAGACACGTTGGGTTTCGCCGAAGGTCGTTCGGCCGAACACTGGGTCGACTTCAACATGTTTGGCCACCAGTTGGTGATCCATGAGACCGAGGGCGGCGGCGGGGTTGCAGACACCAATCCGGTGGATGGCGACAACGTGCCGGTCCCCCACTTCGGTGCCCTTCTGACCCCTGCTGACTTTCAGCAACTGGCTGACCGGATAACCGGCATGGGTATCGAATTTGTCATCGAACCTCACGTGCGCTTCCCGGGTGAACCCGGCGAGCAGCACACGATGTTCTTTCTGGACCCGGCAGGCAACGCGTTGGAATTCAAAGCGTTTGCCAACGACGCCCAGGTCTTCGCCACCGAATAGTCCTCCTTGACCCCTCTCGATTCTGATCAACCAGCGGTCACCGAACGCAGTGAACGGTCGGTCATTCTCTATCTGGCGACCTTGGGCATCATGTTGGCCTTTGGGATCGACGTGGCCCTTCCCGCCTTCACCGACATCCGGGACGGCCTTGGCCTCGATGATGCCAGCACCGCCACCAGCCTGACCATCACCATGTACTTCCTGGGCATGGCGGTCGGGCAACTCTTCTGGGGGCCGGTCTCGGATCGGTTTGGACGACAGCCTGCGATGCTCGCAGGTATCGCGCTCTACGCGGTGAGCGCCCTGGCCTCCGCGCTTGCTCCGTCGTTTGGCTTTCTGCTTTTTGCCCGGCTCATCTGGGGACTGGGGGCTGCCGCCTCAGCCGCGCTGCGGTTTGCGATAGCCCGGGATCTCTACACCGGCGATCGCATGGCCCGAGTGACAACGATCATGATGGCCGTCTTCCTGGTGGGACCCGTCATTGTTCCGTCTCTTGGCGCGCTGATCCTGACCGTGGCGTCTTGGCGGATCGTATTTCTGAGCGCGCTGGGCATGGCACTGATCTCGCTGATATGGACGTTGCAGTTTGGCGAGACGCTGGCCGAAGACAATCGGCGGCCGCTGGATTTCACCGGCGTTCGAGATGGATTTCGGGTCGTCATCAGCAACCGGGTGACCGCCGCCTACATCGTGTCGATCACCTTCACCTCGGCGTCGTTCTTCGTATTTCTGGCCAGCAGCCAGCCCATGTTCGAGAAGATCTATGACCGGGAGTCTCAGTTCGCCCTGCTCTTCGGCGCGGTCGGCCTGTTCACCATCATTCCGTTGGTCATCAACGACCGTCTCATCCAGCGATACGGCGCGGCCACCATGGCTTTTGCCACCTGCCGGTTTCTCTTCGTAGGTTCCTCAGCTGGGCTCGTCATGATTCTGATGGCCGGCAGTGTCCCGCCGTTCTGGGTCTGGTGGATCTGGGTTGCGATCACCAGCGCCACCTCAACGGTCTTCAGTCCGGTGGCCAATGCGTTGGCCCTCGAACCCATGGGCCAGATGGCGGGCACCGCGGCGGCGGTTCTGGGCTTCGTGAGTCTCGCCGCCGGCTCAGCGTTGGGTGCGCTGGTCGACGTGTTCATTGGCACCACCGTGACGCCGATGGTTCTTGGCCAATTGGGGTACTCCGCCCTGAGCCTGCTGGCCCTGATGGACGCGCGACGCCACGCCCAGATCCAACGCCCGGATGCAACCGAATCTCCCGCTTTGCCACCGGGTGTCCGGTGAGAGCAAAGCGATGCCGCGTAGGCGTCGGCCTGGTCGATTTCTGGGCCGGCCGGCCCGCTACTGCAGACCGACGAAGCTGCCACCATCGACCCCCAGCGCTGCGCCGGTGATGTAGTTGGCCGGTTCAGAACACAAGAACGCAGTGACCTGGCCAAAGTCGGCCGGGTCACCGATCTTTTTGGTGGGCAGGGTGCTGGCCAGTTCTTCCAGTCCACCTTCGCTCCCGTACACGTCGCCCAGGCGAGGGGTCAGATGCACGCCGGGTTGCACGCTGTTGACCGTGATGCCATCGCCGGCCACTTCGAGCGCCAGCGTCTTGAGAAACGCCGTCAACCCGGTGCGGGCGGTATTGGACAGAATCAGGTTCGCCATGGGCTGTCGCACCGAGGCCGAAGTAATGGCGACGATTCGCCCCCACTGCTGGTCCTGCATGGACGGTACGGCGTCGTGACACAACGCGGCCATGGCCAACAGGTTCTGTTCGAGCGCTGCGGGATAGGCATCAAGCGGGGTCGAAGCAAAGTTCCCGGCGGGCGGACCGCCGGCGTTGGTCACCAGAATGTCCACCCCGCCCAGAGCAGCCCGAGCGTCGGTCATGAACTGCTGAGCGCCAGCCACCGTCGACACGTCCGATGTCATGGGGTGCGCGTTGGCCACCTGCGTGGCGGCCTCGGCCAGTCGATCCGGATCCCGGCCCGAAACCACCACCTGGCATCCGGCCTCCCCCAAGGCCACTGCGGTCGCCAGACCGAGTCCCGATGTTGATGCGGCGACCACCGCTCTTTTTCCTGCGATTCCCAAGTCCATGAGCGAAACCATAGGGTCTGATCGCCGTCGGAGAGAATCTGGCTCGGCAGGTAAACGCTCGGACGGCTTCGGGCGTGTGATTGGCATGAACGGAGGTGCAGCAGTGAAGCCACCGCCCCACGTGTGGTTGGACCAGGAGATTGTCTCTGCCCACCCACCCCAGCCGCCGGCCCATCTGTCCCAAATCACCGTCACCTTCGACGCGCTGTTTGTGGCCGAGTACCAGCCGATGGTCGCCCTGGCCGCTGCGGTCAGCGGAAGCCGCGTTCACGCCGAAGACATTGCCCAGGAGGCCATGAGCCGACTGAACCGCGACTGGGAAAAGGTCCAGCACTATGCCAAACCGGGGGCCTGGTTGCGGCGGGTCACCATCAACCTGGCCTTGTCCCAACGTCGTCGCCGCGTCTCGGAAATGAAGGCGCTGTTGCGTCTGGACCAACCCGAGTCGCACATGCCAGAGGTCCCAGAGTCTGATCGGGATCTCTGGGACCTCGTCAGCCAACTGCCAAAGAAACAGCGGGCCGCCGTCTCCCTGCACTACCTGGAAGATCTGGCCCCCACCGAGATCAGCGAGATTCTCGACATAGCGCCGGCCACGGTTCGTGTGCACCTTCATCGAGCCCGTCAACAGCTCCGGAAAGGACTGCAGGCCCGAGGCCGAACCAGCGCCCACACCCCGGAGGAGGCACGATGACTGACAAGAACGATTTCCATCTGTCCTATGGACCATCTGACGATGCATCCGATGACCACCTCGATCACCGCGTGGATCCTCACATGACCCCCGCCTTCGGTCGCCTCCGTCGGGACACGGCCCACATTGACACCATGGCGGCCCTGCGGTCAGTCGAGAGTCGTAAGACCCGTGGCTTCTCTGCTGGGTCCGTCGCATTTGTGACCGCCTGCATGCTGATCCTGGTGGCTGGCGGCTTCCTGGTGTTCGGCGACAACTCTGGCGTCAACGTCACAACCGAAGTCCCGCCCGCAAGCCAACCCGAGGACTCCAGCACGATCATCACGACCCTGACGCCCCCGGCGACACCGGCGCCAACCTCGGTTCCGCAACGGGAGGCGACCGCCGTGGTCACGTCGCAGGCCAATCCGGAGCCCACCGCAACGGCGGTTCCCGAGGCCACGGCCACGACCCAGCCCACGGTCGCTCCGATGCCCCAGCCCGAGCCCCCCGTCGCGCCCACTCCGCAACCCGAGCCCACGCCAACCATCCTGGTACCGCCAACAATCACTCCGGTCCCAACGGCGGCTCCTGTGCCTGAACCCGAACAGGTGATTGGCACCGGACCGTATGCGGGTGCGTGGTTGATGACCTTCGGCGGCGACGTGGGCTATGTGCCCGGCGACCCGCGCACCCCCTGGATGGAGCTTTCTGGCGGACGGCTTCGAGCTCAGGATGGGTGCTGGACCATCAGCGCCGACACGCTGGTGGATGGTGCGGGCGGTCTGACCGTCGTGCCGGAATCGGTCATCAGCTCATCGGCGGGTTGCATCGATTCCATCCCCACCCCGGACCTTGTCGGGTTCATCACCGCCCTTGAGGTGGCGGAAGTGAACGGAGACAGCCTTCGTTGGGCACCAGCGGTCAACGGCGAAGGCTACTTCTATGGCACCACCTGGAAACGAGACCCCGACGGCACCCGACCCGACATCGTGGCGCTACCGCTTACCCCCGAAGCAACCGCGGACGCAGTCGACTTGGCACCGGAGTCTGTCACCGGGGCCGGCCCGTTCGCCGGCGGCTGGCAGATCGTCTCCGATGGCACCACATCATGGAGCGATGGATCCGGCGGCGTCGTGACCCTGACCGCCGACGGAGGGCTGCGGCTCGTCTGGGCATGCAATGAGGTCAACGGTCAGGTACAGACCGATGGACGCACCGCGTTGAAAGTGATACCCGGCACCGGATTTGGCACAAACAATGTGTGCGAAGACCCAACGACCACCGGCCTGGCCGATGCCCTGACTGCCAAGATTGCGCAGGCTCGAACAGCCGAAGTCACCAACGGTGGATCCCAGCTTCGGTGGACCATTCCCGGTGGGCCGGTATTGACCTTCGTCCGGGCCGGTTAGCCCCGCAGCGAGACCCGCTTGAGCGTTGAACTCACCAGCCCCCTGCGTTGCCTTCGCCCGCGCCCATGGCGCGGCCGAGGGCACTGGGGTCAACATCCGCCCGAATCTTGTCCGGTTCCGCGATGTTGGATGAACGGGCGGCCGGTGCGTTGCGCCACGCCAGATACCGGTCAATCAGCTGGCGAAGGGGCTTCCACATGAACCAATTCTACTGGCCAGCAGAATCTGGGCGCTTTTCATATTCTGACCCAGCCGTGTTCGATCTCGACTTCGGCTGTTTCGTAGCCCGGTTCTCCGGGTAGCAACACCTCGTATTCGCCGTCGGGGTCATTTACGCGTACCCGCTGCTCGGGCCCTCGAGATCGCGCCACCTTCATGACCGCCGCCGAAGACTCGTACCGTTGCAGACACGCCAACATCCGGTGAGTGACCGACATGATGGGAAAATCTCCGGCTCGCCATTGCGTCACCGCGTCCGCCGGCCGCACCCAGCGGTGCTCCACCACTTCCTCCTTGTCGTGACTGGCGTTCTGATCCAGCGGCGCCAACGCAACAAAGAACCGAGCATCGAAGCGCCGCGGCGGACCGATCGGCGTGATGAATTGTCCGACGTCCACCAGCTCACCAAGATCGAGGCGAACATCGTTTTCAACAAGCGCCGAAACCAACGCCCCCGCGTCATCCTGCACCGCGGTACGAATCCGTTCGACCGCATCGGCGGGCGCATCCCCGGCACCGATCAGCAGCCCTGACTCCTCCAACGTTTCCCGCAGACCGGCCAGCCACCACGCCCGCCCGTTGTTTGGCACGCCAAGAGCGGCGGATGCCGCAACGTCGTCCAGGCCATGCACAACATGGCTCACATCGGGTGCCAACGCGTCGTGGGGATCCACTCGGCCGCCGGGAAAGACCCATGCACTTGGAGCGAAGACTGCGCGAGATGTTCGGCGCACCATGAGGACTTCGAGCTCGGGCCGGTCGGCCAGAATCATGACCGTTGCTGCGTGGCGGAGCTTGACCCCGTCGGCGTCGGCGACCTTGGGTTGATGGGCATATTTCACCTCTGCAACCTAATGGAGTGCCGCTGTCGCCCGGTCAGTCCTGGAACAGGGGCGAGCTTTGAGCGTGGGGGCCGGCTGACGACCCCCACGCTCACCCGGTATCTGGACCACGGGCGCATGATGCAGCCCCGATACCGCGTTCAGGTGCGGGCCTGGGTGGCACCTGCTGAGTTGATGGTTGAGTACACCCTTTGGTTGACACCCGGGCCGAAACGCTGGACGCCTGGCCCGTCTGTGTTAGCCATGATCCATGACCGAAGCGTCCAGCGATCCACCCCCACCCGCACCCAACATGCAACGGTCCAGCGATGAGCCGACCACGGTCACCGAGTTTCTGGACTTCTTCCGGGCTGGTCTGGCGGATCAGTGCGGGGGAATGAACCTCGACCAGCTGAACCAGCGCCTACCCGGGCACCCGTCTGAACTCACCCTCGGCGGAATCATGATCCACATGGCGCTGGTGGAGGACTGGTGGTTCCACTACCGCTTTGCCGGTGAAGCGGAGTTGGAGCCGTGGGCCAGCGCGCCCTTTGACCAGGACCGCGATTGGGAGTTCCACACCGTGACCGAGTGGACACCCGAATCGATGACTGCGCAGTTCCACCAGTCGTGTGACCGCAGCCGCGCCATCACCGCGAGCGCGCTGGCAACCGAGGCTGGACTCGACTCACTGTCGGTTCGAGAACACGACGAAGGTGGCCACTGGAATCTGCGTTGGATCATGGTGCACATGATCGAGGAGTACGCCCGCCACTGCGGCCACGCCGACCTCCTGCGAGAGGCCATCGATGGCAAGCGCTGCTAGTCGCTTCATTGGTGGGCCTTCGATCAGACGCCGTTTCAATCGAGCGGCGTTCATCGCGTGCAGCCAGAAAGACCATCAACGTGACGAAAGTCGACAACGCTGGCAGCTGGCGTCTCTGTCGTCACGCCATTCCACATGATTCGAGGCCAATGACCGCCACCGCACCCGTGCGCCATCCGGGCACATCAACCGGCGTCGAGCGTATTGCCTACATCGTGGGCTTTCAGGAGAACGCCACCTACAGCGACGTCTACGGCGGCGGCGGCGGTTTGGTTGGCTTGGACTGCCACCTGCTTCGCCCCATCGACAAACCGTCAGACACGCTGATTGTTTTCATGCACCCGGTCGGTGGCGGCATGTACCTGCCGATGGTCCGCGCGCTCGCCCGGGCCGGACATCATGTCCTGTACGCCAACTCCCGCTACCGCGGCGCAGACTACGCGCTGATCATGGAAAAGGTCGCCTGCGACCTTGGAGCAGCAATCCATGACGCCAAAGACCGGCTGGGCTACAAGCGCATCGTTCTGGCCGGTTGGTCCGGGGGCGGTTCGCTGTCCATGTGGTACCAGGCGCTGGCCGAAGCGGGGGCCGGTATCAGCGACACCGCGGCCGGCGACCCGTACGTGGTCCACGCCGACCGCATGCCCCCTGCTGACGCGATTCTCATGCTCGCCGCCCATGTGAGCCGGCACCGGATCCTCACCGAGTGGATAGACCCGTCCATCCTGGACGAGTCCCAGCCGGAGGTCCGGGACCGTGACCTCAATCTTTATGACCCGTCCAACCCCAATCAGCCGCCCTACTCTCCGGAGTTCCTGACCACCTTCGCCAGCGCCCAGATTTCCCGAAACCGCCGTATCACCGCCTGGGTCAAAGAGAAGCTGACCGAGATTCGCGCGTCGGACAGTCCAACCCGGGAGTTTGCCTTCACCGTCCACGGGACCATGGCCGACCCCCGCTGGCTGGACCCCACGGTTGAGCCCAGCGACCGCGAGCCCGGGGTTTGTTACCTTGGAGATCCCAAGATCGTCAACGACGGACCCGTCGGTCTGGCCCGCTTCTGCAGCCTGCGCAGTTGGCTCAGTCAGTGGAGCTGGGACGACGCCCGGTGCGACGCAATTTCGTCCGGCGCCCAGATCTCGGTTCCGGTTCTGGTCGTGGGCAACAGCGCCGACGACGCGTGTACCCCCAGCCATACCGACCGTCTGTTTGAGGCCGTGCGCCACGACCGCAAGCAGTTGCACGTGGTGCAGGGCGCCACCCACTACTACACCGGTCCCGATGGCCGCACCCATCTGGCCGACGCCGTGGGCGTCATTGGTGATTTTCTCGGTCTGCACCTGCCAAGCTGACGCAGGAAGAGGCTGGCACCCCGGTGCAACCAATCGAGCACTCGCGGGGTTCTGATGGATGTGACTGACCATGACCACCTGGCCGAACATCTGAGTAACGATGTGGACCAGGGCTTTGCGGCCTTGTTGGACGCCCACGGAGCAATGGTGCTGACTCTGGCCACCCGGCTCACCGACGCCACAACCGGCCAGGACATAACCCAGGACGTCTTCCTTCGGGCCTACCGCGCTCTGTCCGGCTACTCACCGACCCGAATCAGAGGTCTGAACCTTCGACCATGGCTGGCCACCATCACCCGAAATCTGGTGCGCAACGAATACCGACGGCGCAACCGCAAACCCACGGTGCCGCTGAACGAGGAGTCGGGAGCGCACACCATGACCCAGGACGACTGGCCAGTTGCGCTGGTGGATGCGCAAAGCTCAGTCAACGCGCTGCTGTCAACCTTGTCCGAACCCCAGCGCGAAGCCGTGGTGCTTCGCCACATCGTGGGACTGCCTCTTCACCAGGTTGCCCTCACGATGGCCTGTCCCATCGGAACCGCGAAGTCTCATGTGTCGCGCGGTGTGAGCCACTTGCGAGATGTCGTCACCGCAGCAGCGTCCAATGCGGCGACCACCACGATCCCCTCCACGACCCCCTCCACCATGTCGACCATGCCGACCTCCCCGACCGAAGGAGAAAGCCGATGACCGAATCCCTCCCCACCGTTGACCAAACGCTGACCGACGGTCAGGTGTCCATGCCGTCAGATCTGCGGCGCCGCATTCTTGATGCGGTCGAGAGCGACGTCCCTGCGCCTACGGCGGCCCATCAGCTTGCCCAGATGAACATTGCTCGGTTCCTCAAACCAATGGACCATCCGGACATGGCGGGCTTTGTCGAGATGCTCGACCCCATCAACCACCACGCCGATACTGCCCCCGGTTTCGTGTGGCGCCTGACTGACGAAGGGTCCAACAACGCCACCTCCATCGCCTTCTATGACGATCCGCTCCAGCTGGTGAACATGTCGGTCTGGGCGGACGTGGACTCGCTCCGCAACTACGTGTACCGCACCGAGCATGCAGCAATGGTGAAACGTCGTGCCGAGTGGGCCGAGGCCATGGAGTCGACGTACATCGTGTTGTGGTGGGTTCCATCCGGGCATACCCCGGACCTGGCCGAAGGTGACGCTCGGTTGAAGCTCCTGCAGGCGCAGGGCCCCACCGCGGAGGCATTCACCTTTGCCAGGAAGTTCCCGCCCCCCAGCTGACATCGATCGATGAGGTTCCGCGACGGGGTGACCAGGGTGCGCGCCGGAGGGCATGTTCGACGGGCTCTCAAATCGAGAGGACAGTTCTCAGCTACATCCGCTGTGAATTCGTAGCAGGGGGGGCGAAGGAGTTTCGCCTCCACCATCAAGGCCGTCGTGGACTCGGTAGACCAAGATGGGCTTCGATGACACTAGGTACCGAACCCAGTTCGCTGTGACCAAACGAAATCGCACCGAACTGACCGATAACTCACCTGTTCCTGGTGGTTACACCGACACGACCTACTTCGTCTACATCGACGATTCAGGAAACGAAGGCCATGACGTACTTACCGCCACTGCTGTTCCCGCGCCCAAGTGGGCCGAAACGCTGCAGACGTGGAAGAAGTTCCGACGGTGGGTGTACAAAAAATACCAGATCCCTCCAAGTGTCGAGCTCCACGCACTCGACCTGGGTACAAACTCGAAGAGGCAGATAGAACGAACTGACGAAGGCGATGTCTTCCATGCCGAATACTTACCCCTTGCCCACCTTGACCCGCTCGACCCTGCTTTGACGGCCCATGACGCTGCACCTTCGATCGACGAATCCTCGGTGCTTGAAGTCTTCGAGCGAAATCAGATCTCCAAGTCGGCGTTCACAACATTGGCCAACGGCATGCCATGGCTTCGGGTGCTTACTGTGTACAAGCCGGTTGCCTCCGGTTCCGGGTCCCTCTACGAGCCCCTCATTAAGTTTGTTGACGACTACTGCGGCTGGCATAAGTCGTTCGCCGTGATCTGGTTCGATGGAACGGCGCCGAGTCTGCACAAGGTCACCCGCGGGGTGCATCGCGGGCTCTCCTACGATCGTCGCGTTCTTGAAGACGCTCGTGGGTACTCAAGCGCCGATAGTCACTTCATTCAGATGGCGGATTTCGTTGCTTACTCGGCTCACCATGCGGTGCTCAACGATCTCCGTGATCGAGACTCGACGGCTGCAGGGCCGAAGCCCTCGGGGCAGACATACCTGCGGAACGAGGCCTATCAGACCCTGCTAGGACGGAGCGGCATTCCAGGTTTGGTCTGGCCAGGAGCGAAAGATAAGGAAGACTTTCCTGTCTTTGGACATCGACTCGGAATCCGGGGTTACCCAGCCTAAAAACACGGTGAGCCCCCAGTTGGGGGCTCCCGCAAACCATTTACATGGCTCAGACCATCTGATGGACACTTCGTGTCCGATGACCTCAGCTCACAGTGTAACACCATGCATGGTCTCACCGCATGGCCAAAGTTCCCTGATTTCGTTAAGGACGGCATCGATCAAACACGAGCGCGTTCGGACGGGGTGACCGTCTAGATTGACCGGACAACCGCTGCGCCAAGGAGTTCCCGTGTCACCTGCTGCGCCATCGCCTTCCGCCGGCGTGGTCATCGACTGTCTTCAATACTCCAACTGGTCTGAAGCGATCTTTCGCCAGATCCATGACGGCGGCGTGCACGCGGTCCATGTGACCATCGCGTACCACGAGAGCTTCCGGGAAATGGTCCTCAACCTGGAGGCTTGGAATCGGTGGTTTGAGCAGTTCCCCGACCTGATCTTTCCGGGCCGCACCGGCGACTGCGTTCGCCGAGCACAGTCGGAGGGCCGGACTGCGATCTTCTTTGGCTTTCAGAACCCGTCCCCCATCGAAGATGACCTTGGCCTCATTGAGATTTGCCACACCCTGGGCATTCGCTTCATGCAGTTGACCTACAACAATCAGTCGCTCCTGGCGACCGGGTGCTACGAGGATGACGACACCGGGGTGACCCGGTTTGGCAAGCAGGCAATTGCGGAGATGAACCGGGTGGGTCTGGTCATCGACATGAGCCACTCGGCCGAACGGTCGACGCTGGAAGCCATCGACATCTCCAATCGGCCGATTGCCATCACCCACGCCAACCCGGCGTGGTGGCATCCGGCGCTTCGCAACAAGTCCGATGACGTACTCCGGGCGTTGACCGCGGCCGGCGGGATGCTGGGGTTCTCCATCTACCCGCACCACCTCAAAGACGGTTCCGCATGCACCGTGCAGAGCTTCTGCCAGATGATTGCCGAGACCGCCGAGCGGTACGGCATCGACCACATTGGCCTTGGTTCGGATTTGTGCCAGAGCCAGCCGGACTCGGTGGTGGAGTGGATGCGCAACGGACGGTGGACCAAACAGATGGACTACGGCGAAGGATCAGCGTCGGCTCCCGGTTTCCCGCCGCAGCCGGACTGGTTTGCCAACAGCACCCACTTCGGAAACATTGCGGTCGGGCTGGCTGATGTTGGCATGTCCTCCACCGACGTGGCTGCGGTCATGGGCAACAACTGGCTTCGCTTCTACGACCAGAACTTCGGCCCGGTGGCATCATGACCAGCCCAACACCCAGGATCAGAGCGGAATTTGTGGCCGAGGCGCAAGCCGAGGGAAGGGCCCAAGCGGCCCCGGGCGAAGCCCAAAGAGCGAAATTTGGGGCCGAGGCGCAAGCCGAGGGAAGGGCCCAAGCGGCCCCGGGCGAAGCCCAAAGAGCGGAATTTGAGGCCGAGGCGCAAGCCGAGGGAAGGGCCCAAGCGGCCCCGGGCGAAGCCCAGAGAGCAGAGTTTGTGGCGCCACCGCAGACGGACCTCCGCCCCCCGAAAACCGTGATGCGGCTTGCGAGGATGGGGTCGTTCTTTCCCACCCGGCTGAGCTTCATGCGCACCGTGATCCGCACCCTGGCGGCGGAGGGGGCCACGGTCACCCGGCCAGTATGGGAGATGGATGACAACGGCTTCGGCCGCGCCGTCTACTCGGTCCCGATGAGTGGCCACACCTACAGCCTGATCGCGTACTCCAACCAGCTTGATCCCGAGCATCGCACCGACCGCGTCATCGCCGAAGAGTGGGACACCTCGTTCGTCCTCTTCGACGGCGTCCCAACCGCCGAAGATCTGGACCGCATTCAGGATCACGCACCTCGGCAGGAGGCGGGCCGATTTCTCTCCACCGAGCTGACCTTGAGCCGCGCCAACAAGTCGGTGCGGCTCTTTGAACACGTGGCGTCGCGGTTGGCTGAGGGCAAACAACCCGACACCGAGATGATTCAATCCATCGGCTACCTGATGCGAACGACTGCGGTCTACGGCAACGGCAAGTTTGGCATTGCGGACCGAACCCGACTCACCGACCGGCCGGGTATGACCAATCCGTTCCGTCCCGAGCTGCTCACGGTGTGGTTGATTCGAGGATTCACGCTGGACCTGGTTGAGCACGTGGCCCGTCGTCGCTCACCGGAGACCTTCGTCCCGTTGGATCGCCATCTTCGCCGATACCTGGGCATCGGCAACGCCACCGGATTGGGCATGGCACCATTTCTGGTCAGCCATCCGATTCTCATCAACAACTGGATGATGGTCCGGGAGACTGCGCTCGCCCGCGTGCGGGCCATCGAGTCCCTTGATCCCTCCACCATCCAACGCATTGGCGTGCTGTTGGATCGGGTACGCCTCCACCTCCAGCAATGGAACGTGGAAGACCATCAGCAGATGAATCGAATCCGGTTGCTGCGCCAGGAGATGGATGCCCTGACTGCGTTGACCGACGCGGACTTCCTGACGGAGCGGTGGCCCATCGACCGATTGGTGAGCGCGGCGGAGCGATGCTCATTGGAATGCCAGGAGTTGGTGGTGGCGTTGGCGATGGAACCGTTCCCTGAGCTGGTGGACGGCCTCACCGACTGCATGGGGAGCGACGCATCACCTCGACTCGACGCCTCCATGACCGTGAGCCAGTTGACCGACACCATTGAGGCCGACTGGTCGTGGGCGCTCGATGTCAACTTCGCTCTTCAATCCGAAACTGCGCAGTTCTGGTATGTCTCAGAGGAGAAGTTGGAACCGCGGCTGGGAAGTCGCCACCAGGAGGCCGGGGCCGAACAGGAACAGCCACTTGACGTGGCGCGGCAGGTTCAGACGCTTCACCGGGTGCTGCGGAGCGAGTCCGACTCCACCTCGGTTGCGGCGTTCCTCATGCGCCACCCCCAGCATCGCTTCGCCACCCGCCGGGTTCAGACCCTGCAACGTCACCCGTACGCAGAGATCCGAGACAATCTCATTGGATCGGCGTGCCTCCCCATCGACATGTTGCGGTCCAAGCTGTCCTTCTTCGGCGCAGCGAAATTTGACCCGAAGTCTGATCGGTGGACCCGCATCACCCTGTATCAGGGGGCGCCGCTCTTTGATGAGATCGCCAGCGAAGCAGCCGACGACTGGTGGCTTCCGGTGTTGGCTCCGACTGCCGGCCGGTGATTGTCTCAGGCAACGAACTCCTTGCCGCCGCCCACAAAGCGGCCGTCGGGGCGGGGCTGCCAACGGGTATCGCCGAAGACGTCAGCCAAGCCACCGTCTGGCTGTGCCGCCACGAGGTTGACGGCGTGCAGGCCGCTCTGGCCGGACTCGCCAACGCCGATGACGCATCGGCCCGGTTGGTCCCCGGCAACGCCATTGCGTTTGCCGATGCGCGAGCGGCCATGCACGGACCGTCGGCGCTTGATCTTCTCGTGGCCGGCGCGGCACCCGATGGCGTCATGTTGCACGACCTGGACAGTCCCCGGCTGCTGGTGGGACTGGCCGGGGTGGCGGCCGGGCTGCACCACATGGGCTTTGTGATCCGCGACGATCGGGGCGCCGCCTGCACTGTTTCCGGCGAGCACCTGGCCGGTGAGTTTGCGCTCGACCCGACGCGAGTCCATGTCCGCATAGCAGCCCCCCAGGACGCCACGCCGGAGGGTGAGCAGGCGTCCACGGGACAGATTGTCGTGGACGAGATCATGTGGACTCGCCTCAATGAATACGCAGCCCGGACCTACGTTGCCGCAACCGAACAGTCACGGGTTTCCGGCGCGGGTGCCGGCCTGACCGACAACGACTGACCGGTTGGGTCAGCTCTGCAGCACGGCCTCGGCGGCGGTGCTGCCGTCCTGATCGGCCGTGCGCGCGGACGACCTACGATCGCGCGCATGACTCAAACCAATGGGGAGCGCGTACTGGTTGCGGGCGCCGGCGTTGCCGGGTTGACGTTGGCGCTGACCTGCCACCAGCTGGGCATACCCGTCACGGTGCTGGAGTCGGTGCGAGAACTCAAACCCCTGGGCGTGGGGATCAACCTGCAACCCAACGCGGTACGAGAGCTCTTTGACCTGGGACTGGCAGACGATCTGGCGACCATTGGTATCGAGGCCAGGGAGTGGGCGCTGGTGGGGCGCAATGGCAACGACATCTGGTCCGAGCCCCGGGGTCGGCTGGCCGGATACAGCTGGCCACAGTTTGCTGTGCATCGGGGCCAGCTGCAGATGCTGCTCTACCAGACGGTGGTCCAACGGTTGGGCCCCGACGCGGTGCAAACAGGCTCCCGAGTCACCGGGTGGAGCAACACCGCTGGTGGTGTTGTCGCCACGGTGCAGCGACGCGGCCTCGGCGATGACGATCCATCAGCGACCGACGTGGTTGCGGGTCGGGTGCTGATCGCCGCCGACGGCCTCCACTCCGCGGTGCGCCAGCAGATGTTTCCGCAGCAGGGTCCGCCGCACTGGGGTGGAGCGATCCTCTGGCGCGGCACAGCGTTTGCCCCGCCCATTCGCAGCGGCTCATCGTTCCTGCTGGTGGGAAGCCTGGAGCAGCGGTTTGTCCACTACCCCATCGGCCCGGTTGATCCCGAGACCGGCCTGCAGCTGCAGAACTGGATAGCGGAACTGACTGTTGATCCTGGCGACGGGCTCCCGGACAGTAGCTGGAACAAGCAGGTGGACCTGGACGCGTTTCTTCCAGCGTTTGCGAACTGGGACTTTGACTGGCTGAACATTCCGGCCCTGATCCGCAGTGCACCGACGGTGTGGGAGTTCCCGATGGTGGACCGGGATCCGGTGGATCACTGGGTGGACGGCAACGTGCTACTCATCGGCGATGCCGCACATGTGATGTATCCGGTCGGCTCCAACGGAGCGTCGCAGGCGGTGGTTGATGCACGAATCCTTGGCGCGAAGTTCATGGAGCACGGCGTGCAATCGGACGCGCTTGAGGCCTTCCAGAACCAGCTTCTGGAACCCATGAACGCGCTCGTCCTGCGGAATCGAGGGTCGGGTCCCATTGGCATCCTGGGCGATATTGATGAACGATGCGGCGGGGTGTTCGACAACATCGACGACGTGATTCCCCAAGCCGAGATCGAGGCCTACATGGCTCGATACAAAGCGGCGGCCGGCTTCGCTCGGGACGAGCTGAACGCCGCACCCTCAACGATCCCTCACAACCTGCAGTCATGAGCGAGGGCAGAAGCGTCAGACGCGTTCGATGATGATGGCGGGAGCCATACCACCAGCGGCACACATGGTGATCAGGCCAATCTGTTGGTCACGCCGTTCCAGCTCGTCCAGGACGGTGCCAATGAGGATGGCGCCGGTGGCACCGATCGGGTGACCCAGCGCCATGGCGCCGCCGTTCACGTTGACCTTGTCCCGGTCAAGATCCAGATCACGCTGGAACTTCTCCGAGACCACGGCAAAGGCTTCGTTGACTTCAAAGAGATCCACGTCGTCCAAGGTCATGCCCGCCTTGGCCAGCACCTTGCGAGCCGCAGGAACCGGAGCATTGAGCATCAGCGTTGGATCGTCGCCCATGTTGGCGGTGGCCACCACCCGACCTCGGGCCTTCATGCCGTGGGCCTTGGCGTATTCGGCGCTGGCAATGAGCAGCGCGCCGGCGCCATCGACCACCCCGGATGAGTTACCCGCGTGATGCACGTGCTGAATGTCAACGTCGGGGTACTTCTGATTGATGAGTTCGCGGAAGGTCCTGGAATCTTCGGTGTGGCGATAGTCCGCGACCTTGCCAAAGCTGGGCGCCAGGTTGGCGAGAGCCTCGGCGGTCGTGCCGGGACGAGGGAACTCTTCACGGTCGAGGGCCAATGAACCGTCCAGGTTGTAGACCGGAATCAGGCTCTTGTCGAAACGGCCTTCCTTGATGGCGATCTCGGCCCGAGCCTGCGACTCCGCCGCGTGAGCGTCCAATGCCGCACGAGGGATGCCCTCGATGGTGGCGATGGCATCAGCGCACACACCCTGGTGCGACTGCGGGTGGACGGCTTCGAGTTGCGGATTCTGGGCGCCGATGGGGAGCATGCCCTTCTTGGGCAGCGACATCATCTCGGTTCCACCACTGACGACCAGGTCCTCCATTCCGGCCATGACGGCATGGGCGCCATAGTTGACCGCAGTGATACCCGAGCCGCAGAAACGATCCAAGGTTGCACCGCTGGCGGTGACGGCGTAACCGGCGGCCAGTGCGGCCATGCGGCCGAGGTCGCCGCCCTGTTCCTGAACCTGAGCGCTGGTGCCCCAGATCACATCATCCACATCGGCGGTGTCGAAGTCATTGCGATCCCTCAGGGCGCTGAGCACCGTTGAAGCCAGATGCTGCGGGTGCAGATGAGTCAGTGACCCTTTGCCTTGCTTGCCAATCCCGCGTGGGGTTCGGCAGGCATCGATGATCAGGGCGTCAGCCATGGGGTGCTCCTTGGAAGCGTGATTCGGTAGCGACCATTCTGACCGATGCAAGCTGGGGTCCAATCAAGGTCCCCGCAGCCTCCATGACCCTTCTGTGACACCGTCAGCGTCGGAGGCGGAGCATGCCCTCCTGGGCGGTGCTGGCGGCCAGCTGACCATCTTCGGTCCAGAAGGATCCGAAGATCATGCCACGGCCACCAGACGCAATGGGGCTGTCCATCTGGTGGTGATGCCATTGGGAGAAATCGATGTCCTGATGGAACCAGAGATTGTGGTTGAGGGTGGCGCCGTTCAGTTCGCCGGGCATGTCCCGGTGCGGACGCCACGCAACCCCCAACATCATCCGGTCGCTGGCGTAGCCCATGAGCGCCTGATGAATCAGCGGATCGTTGGGGACCTCGCCCGCCGGTTTCATCCATGCCGCCAGATCAGAGCTGCTGTCATCCTGGGTTGCCGGATCCATCAGCGTCTCGATTGGCTGGTCATCCCAGTCAGCATGCCCCCGGAGGCGGTCCCGATTCTCGGTGGCTGATCGGTCGATCATCGCCGGCGCATCGCTGCTGTGGAACGGACCGTCGGTGGCCAGCGATGAGCCGACCTGGGCATGGCTGATCACCTTGTCGTCCTGCCACGCCTCCACTCGCACGTGTCCGAAGGTCCGGCCATCGAAGATGGGTTCAGCCACGTACCGAATTGGTATGGACGCCACGCCGGGACGCAGGAAGACCTGCTGGATCGAGTGGATGCGACGCTGCGGGAAGGTTCGCCCGGCCGCCATCACGATCTGCGCCACCACGAGTCCTCCGAAGATGCGAGTACCCGCGCTCACCGACCGGTTCCCGGCGGTTCCGATCCAGGCGGTGGTCCCTTCGGCGGTATGCGCCGGGGCCGTGTCCGGTTCCAAGTTCAGCCGATGAATGAGCCGGCCAAGAGCCGCTCCCGGAGTCTTTGCGTTATTCACGAGGAGAAGTAAATCTCGGCCGTGGACCCAATCCACTCCTGCACCCGCGATGCCGGCCCGGGACGCCCTGACAGCACCGTGTGGGTGATTCCCGCGGATGCCAACCCAACGAGGGCTTCGCGATGGCGATCGTGATCAGCCGACGAGTCCCGGCCGAACTCCGCATCCAGGTACGGAAAGGCAAACGACAGGTCCTCGGCTCGCTCCCCCGCCATGTCTTTGACCTCCGCAATCAACCCGGCCAGGTTGTCCACCGACCCCACGCTTGGCGTCCGCGTGGTCTTGAGGAGCGCTCCCGAACCTGGGAGCGGCATCCACCCCTGGGCCCGAGTCGCTACTCGCCGGCGGGTGATCTTGGCGTTGCCACCGATCCATACCGGGATGGGTTGCTGGATTGGGCATGGCCGTCCTTGAATCCCCCGAGCACTGAAGTGGAGGCCGTCGTAGTCGAACGGCTCACCGCTCCAGTGCCTGGGCATCACCTCAAGCGCTTCATCGAAGAGTTGATTGCGCTCGTCAAAGTCCACGCCCAGCGCGCGGAACTCGCCCTTCAGATATCCGGTGCCAACCCCCAGCGTGAATCGCCCACCGGACACCCGGTCCAAGGTTGCTGCGCTTTTGGCCAACAGCAACGGGTTCCGATAGGGAACGACGCTCAGATAGGTAAGCAGCCGGATGCGACTGGTGACCGCGGCCGCGCTGGCCAGCGCAACGAAGGGGTCCAGCGTCTGATGACCACCCGCGTTCAACCAGTTGCTCCCGGGGGCGGGATGCTCGGTCAACGAGAGTCCATCCCAACCGGCGGCCTCCACGGCCTGGGCGATCTGAGCCACCGAACCCACGTCGAGCATGTCAGGGGCCGGACCGGTCGTGTCCGGGAACTGATAGATGAACTGCATTGCCTGCACCTTATGGCGACTTGGCATCCCTCTTTGGTCCGGCGGATGTGTGGCGGGTACCGGGCGGGTCGTCCCAATCGACCGGCACATCCCAACCGTCGTCGAAGATCAGTTCGCGCATGGGTCGGCGCCGCACCGGTCCGTGACTTCCTTCGGGTTTGCCGAGCGTCATCGTTGCCGCTATCAGAACCTCGTCGGGGATACCCAAAAGATGGTGGAGCTGCTGATCGACCAATTGGTGCCATCCGGTCAGCGCACCGCCGTAGCCCAGGCCACGAGCAGCCAGCAGCAGGTTTTGACATGCCGGGTAGATCGAGGCGCCTTCCATCAAATTTGCAGCTCGGTAACGCACCAGGCACGGAAGGATGAGCACCGGCACCGATTCGAACTCGTCGACGTAGTGCTGCATGGACCGGGCCATCCGGGCTTTGGGCGAGTTAACTTCGGCACCGGACCCCGAGTCGTAGCCATCCCGCTGCCGTTTGGTGTTCCACATCTCACGGGCCGATTGACCAATCAATGCTTTGGCGGCCACCGCATTCGGACCATCGGTGAGGACCACGAATCGAAACGGCTGACGGTTGGAACCACTGGGCGCCCGGGTGGCCGCAAACAGGATGGCCTGCAGATCCTGGTCGGGCACTGGCTCATCCCGGTAGCGCCTGATCGACCGGGTCGTCGCCAACCCGTCCAACAGGCTCACGGGTTCATTCGATTGGGGATCCATGCCCCGAAGGTAGTGCGCGGTTCAGGCGCTCTGGTTGGCCCGCACCGGCGAGAGGATGATCACGGGGGTCCCGTTGGTGCGACGCATTGACTGGCGGTCAACATGTTTGTCCAGCTCTCGCCACCTTCGCCAGAGCCGATCGTGCTCCGCCCCGGCGGTTGCCGCCCGACCCACAACGTCAATGGTCCCTGATGGCAGTGCAAGTGTTGCCTGATCGTTGGCCTGAAGGTTCAGCCACCATGCGGGATCGGCAACGTCCCAACCGTTCATGGCGATGGTCACGTAATCGTTGTCATCCTCGAGGTAGGCGATCATGACCGCTCGGGGCTGGCCGCTCTTGCGGCCAATGGTCGTGAGCTCAGCCAGGCCTTCTTTGTGCGGGGTGTACTCCTGCAGTCCGAAGCGGCCACCGCTGAAGCGGTACAGGGCTTTGTGCAGCTTCCAGGCGAAGCGAATGATGGGTCGAGGCGGAAGAAAGGCTGGAGCGTTGTCCGTCATGAATTCAATGTACGTGAGGTCGCCGACCCCGTCACCGGCCAAACGGGCAGTCCGCCCTCACCAAAAGTACGGGCCGCCGTCTATTGTTGCCCCATGACAACGTCGGCCTTCGAGACCCTGCTGTACGAGGAGCGCGATCGGGTGGCGTGGATCACGCTGAACCGGCCCGAGGCCTACAACGCGTTCAATCAGCAGATGCGCACCGAGCTGTCCAGCGTGTGGCGTTCACTGCGCACCAATGACAAGATTCGCGCTGCCGTTCTGACCGCCGCCGGGGACAGAGCCTTCTGCGTCGGCATCGATCGCGACGAACCGATGAGCGCCCTGGAGGGAAGCGCCAACCTGTACGGGACCTCCAACAACTTCATGTATGACGACCCCGGCGATGACCTGGGACCCAAGGCGAACGATCTGTGGAAGCCTGTGATCTGCGCGGTGAACGGCATGGCGTGTGGCGGCGCCTTCTACATGCTGGCCGAAGCCGACGTCCTCATCGGCGCCGACCACGCAACATTCTTCGACCCCCATGTCACCTATGGCATGGCCGCGGTTTTCGAGCCGATCAAGATGCTCCAGAAGATGCCGTTCGGCGAGGTCATGCGCATGTCGCTCACCGGCAACCACGAGCGCATCTCGGCCGACACCGCGCGCCGCATAGGGCTTCTCACCGAGGTTGTCCCGGCCGCGGAGTTGCACGAGGCCGCTGATCGGCTGGCGAAGGCGATTGCGTCGCAACCGGCCGCGGCAGTGCAGGGAACACTTCGAGCCATCTGGGCGGCCTATGACATGTCCCGGGAACAGGCGTTGTCCATGGCCCCCGCCATGCTCACCACCGCCACCGATCTCGCGGCGATGATCGAAGGTCAGGAAGCGTTCACCTCCGGCGAACGCATCACCCCCCGGGTGCGCTAGGTGCCCCGCCGCCTTCTGATGGAGCTCACGTCAAATGAAAGTCACGCCTTCATAGAACTGGCCCTGGCAGCTTCAGACCTCGGTGGATGAGTTCCTCAAGCGGCTGCCGACGCTGCTTGAACAGGTCCACTCGGCACCCGAGATCAACCGGGCCGCCGCGCTGCCGTCAGGCGATGCGCAGCGCTGGTCGATGACCAATGCTGGTGTCCTGCTGCATGTGATCGAAGAGCTGTTTCAACATGCCGGCCACGCCGACATCACCGCCGACCTGGACAGCTCGATCTCCTCGCCGTAGCCGCGATGTCGGGTGGTGCGGCCCGCTCAGAGCTCCAGATGGATTCGAAGCGCCTCGTCGAGCTGTTCTGCGAGCTCGAATCCGAGCGAACCGATGGCCTCGCCGATCCGCTCGACAGCGACCGAACGAACTTGTTCGGCTTGTGCCTTGGAGTCCAGATCCAGTCCGGTCTCGTCGGCCGGCAACAGCACCTGAAACGGATAGACCCGATCAGTGTTGGACGTGACCGGCACAACCGTGATCACACCTTGGCCGAGGCGAGCTGCGGTTGTGTTTGCGCCGTCATTGCTCACCACGACCGCAGGACGAGTGCGGGCTGCCTCACTGCCAACGACCGGATCGAGATTTACGAGGCGGATCTCGCGTCGACGCATCAGCTGTCGACGACGGCGTTGTCCCACGCGTCGTTGGTGGAGTCGTCGGCCCATTCGGTGAAGGCCGCGGCGTAGGCATCGCCAAGCTCGGAGGCGCGCAGCAGACGAATAGCGCGATGGAGTGCTGCAGATCGAGATTCGATTTGGTGGGTCTTCGTGTAGTTGTCGAGGAACTCGACATCCTCGTCCGGGATGCTCACGCTTACTTTCATACAGCAATGCTACTGGAGTAGTACTCACATTACTACCGCCGGAGCGCGCCGGTGAGCGGCTCGACGACCAGGGCCTTTGCCATACCAATACATACGTCGTAACATATGTGTATGGCAACCAAGACCACGATCAACTTCGATGACGAGATGGAGGCGGCGCTCACCGAACTCGTCCAAATCGACGGAACCAAGACGCTTGCGATCAAGCGAGCCCTGCAGGCGGAGGTGAAACGACGCCGACGCAGTCAAGCCCTCCTTGACCTGATCGAGTCCTGGGAGGCAGACGAGGCCCCCATCGACCAGGCCCACCTCGACTGGGCCGACGAAGTCCTCGACCGACAGGGCACCAGCCGATGATCATTGACGCCGGCCCCTTGATAGTCGACGGCGAGAACGTGAACTCCCGGCTGTGGGCGCTGATCAAGAGGGCCGCCGAACGAGGCGAAGAACTTCACACCACCCACCCCGTGCTGGCCCAGGTGTGGCGCAACCCCTCCCGGCAAGCCAACCTGGCCCGAGCCGCCCGCCACTTCGACATCCACCCACTCGACAACTCCGTCCCGGTCGGCCGCCGCCTCGCCGCCTCCAACACATCAGATGTCGTTGACGCCCACGTGACCGTGGTGGCCGAGAGCCTGGGCACCTTCATCCTGACGACCGACCCAGACGACATGACCAAGCTCGGCGCCCGGTTCGAAACCTACTGACACCAGCCCGCTTCAGCACCCTTGAGGCGATGTGTGAGGCGCTCGAGTGTCAACCAGGCGATCTCATGGAATGGCAACCAGGAAACGAAGACGATCACGCCGAATGAGACCAGCTTCGCTCGCTCAGCCCATGACGGAGTTGGTGGAGTCTGCGTTGACCACGCGGTTGCGGGAGAAGGCGCCCATGTCGATGGGCGTGCCGGTGAAGCGACCGTGCACCAGCAACGGGTCGGCATCGTGGTCATGGCCGTTGCCCACCGCAGTGATCAACTCGCCCATCAGGTGACTGGCCACGCATGCGTTCTTGAACTGATTGCCGCTTGTTCCGATGGCCACAAAGAACCCGTCCAGATCGGTCCGGTCATAGATGGGCCCCCAATCGGTGCTGACGTCGTAGGCCTCGGCCAGCCCCTGGCGGGTGTGCGGCACGCCGAAGCCGGGGATCCGCTTGGCCACCCGCATCATCTGTCGACTCCAGATGGGTTCGGTGACCTCCCGGTTGAGGTTGTCCATGTCCTCGACCCACTCGTGGCCGTCACACTCGGGGTCGGTTGAACCGACGAAGATGTTGTTGCCGGTGGACGGCCGGAAGTACATGCCCTGGTCCAGGTCGCCCACGATGGTGCCGTCAGCTTCGAAGTCCAGGCCATCAGGCGCGGGGGCCAGGTGAGCTTCATGGCGCATGGGTCGGGTCTGAATGGTCATGGAGTTCTCGAGCCCGGCAATCTTGTTGACGGCCGAGGACCAGGGGCCGCCAACGTTGACCACAATCGGCGCGTGGATGGTCGTGGCTGGCTTATCGCCCTTTGCGCGCAGCCGGACCCCGGCCACCGAAGCGCCATCATCGGTCAGGAGCAATTCGTCCACCCGGGCGCCAAAGCAGAAGGTGGCGCCTTTGGCGACGGCGGCAGTGTGCAGGTTCTGCGCCGCCAGCTGCGGGTCATTTACGTAGCCACAATCGGGCATGAACAGGGCTCCGGGAATCACACCACTGGGTTCGGCCCAGAAGCGGTCATCATCGGGACTGGCGGGACCGCCGTAGTCGGCCACCGTCAGATACGGGTGCTGGGCCACAACTTCAGCCGAAGTGAGCTCTGCGAACGGGACCCCAGCTTCGGTCAGGTTGCGCACGTAGAGCTGATGCAGGTCCTCGTGGGTCCGCAGCATGATCTGGCCGGTGAGCACCTTGTGGGCCACGCCGTGGCGATGTTCGTCGGTCTCGAGGTACTCGGCGAAACGCTCCCAGTACTGATTCCCTTCCCACGCCAGGCGAACGCCGTCCACAGTGGAGTAGGAGAAGCGAATGATGGCACCCGAGCTGGAGGTCGATCCCATACCGGGGCCCGCATTCATATCCACCGCACACACCCGCAGGCCGCGACGGGCGAGTTCGAAGGTGATGCCGCAGCCGAAGATTCCGGCACCGATCACGATGGCGTCAAAGCTGTTCTCGGCAACGCCGGGATCTGTTGTCAGCGGTTCTGAAGTCACCGCCCCAGTATTGTTGGCCCGGCCCCAACCCACAATTGCGATTCACCCAAGCCAGCTGCTTGCGAGGTCGCCCACCGAGACTCGGTTCATCCACGACTCGCTCGGCTGGGAAAGAACCACTTCCCACGCTCGTTCCGCGGCCCCCATGACCGGCCCGTCAAAGCCCAGCGCCGCTGGTTGCACCTCCATGGATTCCAAGACCGCTCGCAAGGTCCGACGGTCCAGCTCGCAGTGCATCGTCTCGGATATGAACGGTGTGGCTTCGGCCAGGAAGCCACCCAGCACCACCAAATCAGGATTCAAGGTGTTGGCAATCCCGGCCAGACCAATACCCAACCATCTCCCCACCTCGGCCAGGGCGGCAAGGACCTCGGCCACTCCGGACCGAGCGTCGTCAAGCAACTCGGCCACCGCCGCACGTCCGCCATCGGGATCTCGGCCAGCCCGTCTCAACAGCGCGGCACCCCCGACTTCGGTCTCAAAACAACCAACGGCGCCGCAGCGACAGTCCCGGCCGCGAAGGTTCACCGGCACGTGACCAATCTCACCGGCAAAACCAGACCCGCCGCGCACCAGCTGACCGTTGGAAACAACTCCGCCACCCAAACCCACGTCGCCCCAGATGTACAGCATGTGATTTTTCCCCTGACCAGCTCCGGCGCGACTCTCGGCCATGGCGGCGGCGCGGGCCTCGTTCTCGACAACGATGGGAACGTTGACCCCAAATCGAGCGAGCAGCATGTCCGGCAGGGCGACCTCAACCCAATCCAGATTCGGCGCCAGCATCACCGTTCCGTCGGGGTGGCGCACCAACCCGGGAGCGGCAACGCCAATGCCATAGATCGCACTTGCAGGGTCCAGCCGCGAGACCACCCGCCGGTACAGGCGCGTCACATCGGCCAACACGTCCCGGGGCGCACGACGGCCCACCGCAAGATCCGAACGTTCGATATGTAACGCCCTGCCGCCCAGGCCGACGGCGGAAACCGCGATGGAGTCGACGACGATCTCCACCGCAAGGATGACGTTGCGGGTTGTCTCGGCGTGGACCTCAACCGATGGTCGCCCCGGGCTTCCGTCCGGGGCCGCCCGTTCCTCGCGCACCAGTCCCAGGTCAACCAGATTGCCGACCAGCAGTCCAATGGAACTTCGCGACAGACCGGTGTGAAGAACCAGGTCACTGCGGGAAGTCGAGCCGATCTCGTTGACCTTGCGGAGAATCGTCCCCAGATTGGACTCGCGAATCACTTCGCTTCGCAGGCCGGGTTGTGGGGGTGAGGTCATGGGAACAATCTCTGAGATGGCCTCTTGAGGGTAGTGGGCCCATTCCGCCTGACCGAAACGTGACCATTGACTACGCTCAATCCCACCCGCCACTCGCGGCTCAACCCCACCGCCGCACCCGCGGCCGGCACCCAGCCAGGAACAACCATGACCTCTGCATCCGATACATCAAAGACGGCGCTCATCGTGGTGGATGTGCAGGAGGACGTTGCCCGCAACGGTCACGACGCGGATCAGGTGATCGCCAACATCAACACGCTGGTGGCCCAGGCCCGCCAACAGAACCAGCCGGTGGTCTGGATCCAGCATGCCGCCGCGGACCTGGCTGCGGGCAGTGACGGCTGGCAGATAGTTCACGAACTGAAACCAGCACCTGGCGAATCGGTGATCCACAAAAACTACGGCGATTCGTTCGAAGCAACCGACCTCGAGTCCATCCTGGCGAAGAACGAGGTCGGGACAGTGGTGATCACCGGGGCGCAGACCGAGTGGTGCATTCGCTCGACCTTGCACGGTGCGTTGGCTCGCGGATTCAACACGACGCTGGTGAGCGACGCTCACACCACCGATGATCTCCGGGATCAGGGCGCCACGCTGTCTCCTCAGCAGATGATCGACTTCACCAACGGCTACTGGAAATACACCGACGCTCCGGATCGCACCTGTGCGGTCGTTGCCACCAGCGACGTCACCTTCTGACCTCTTTCTCTGATCGTTTTCTCTGACCGACCCCGGCTGAAAGGCACCCCATGATTGAACTTGCTCCCCGATTGGTGGTCGCCGATGGCGACGCCGCACTCGCGTTCTATGCGGCGGCGTTTGCGGTCACTCCAACCGACCAGATGTACGACGGCGATCGACTGGTGAATGCGCACGTTCCGATCGGGGCAACCCAGGTCGGCGTCAGCCAGGAGGACGGCGGCCACAACGTTTCACCGACCGCTCTGGGCGGAACTCCGGTGATACTCAGCGTTACGGTCCCCGACGCGGACGAAGCGGGCGCCCGGTTCCTGGCCGCAGGCGGCGAGGTCGTCATCGCCATGGACGACCGCCCCTACCGACGCCGAGACGGCCGATTCAAAGACCCGTTCGGCCATCTTTGGATTATCGGCGCGGCCTTGGGTTGACTGTTCCTCTTGGACCCGGCAGCTCTGACGCGGTGAGCTACGAGAAGCGTTGTTCCAGCCTGGTGATTTCGGGGAGGCCGATGGTGTCGGTGAACTCATCGAAGCCGATCAGGCTGTCCAGTACCTCGGCCGGAGTTCCGTGGGCTTTGAGTGACCCCAGAAAATCCTGCATGGCGCGGGTGGCGGCGAGCAACGTTCCGATCGGGGCGATGATCATCGCAAACCCCAGATCCGAAATCTGCTGGTAGGTCAATGGCGGGGTTTTGCCTCCTTCGGCCCAGTTGAACAACAGCGGCACATCGGAAAACTCCGCCGCCACCTTCTCGATCTCATCGGTGCCTTGCAGAGCTTCGACAAAGAGCACATCGGCACCGGCCTCCCGGCAGCGGTGGGCCCGCGACACCGCTTCGTCCAGACCGTGAGGAGCCCGGGCATCGGTGCGAGCAATCAGCACGAAATTCGGATCGTTCCGCGCCGAGGCGGCGGCCGCAACCTTGGCGACCATCTCATCGGCACTCACCACCTGCTTGTTCTCCATGTGGCCGCACTTTTTGGGGAGCACCTGATCCTCGATGTGGATACCCGCGACGCCCGCCCGTTCGTACTCCTGCACGGTGCGGATGACGTTGATCTGGTTGCCGTAGCCGGTGTCCGCATCGGCGAGCACGGGAAGGTCGGTGGCGCTGGCAATCCGGCGCGCGTTGTCCACCATTTCGGCCAAACCAAGCAGACCAACGTCGGGACGACCGAGAAGGCCGGCCGTGGTCCCAAAGCCGGTCATGTACGCGGCATCAAATCCGGCCTGTTCAATGAGTCGAGCGCCCAGGGCGTCGTAACAACCGGGCAGCACCAGCGGCTCCCCACTGGCCACCGCGGCGTCCAACAAGGTCCGTAGTTGCGCGGGACCATTCGGTCGGGGTCGAAGCAGATCAGCCATGGACCAGACACTACTGCTGCCAACCGCGGGTCCCCGATGCCCTTCGCCAGCGAGCCCTCTACCGTGGAGGCATGACTGCGTTCAATCAGACGCTGGGCTTCGGCTCAAGGAGCGCGGTGCTGATCGTGGACATGTGCCAGGCATATTTCACGGCCGGGTCACCATTGGAGCTTCCCGATCGACGCGCGATTGAAGGGTGTGTTGCGCTGGTCGAAGCGGCCCGCGCCTCCCGCACCCCGGTGTTCTGGTCTCGCGTGGAGTTTGAGCCCGGCGGCGACGGCGGCGTGTTCTACCGCAAGGTTGGCGCGCTCGCGTCCTTTGATCGAGGGAACCCACTTGGTGATTGGCTGCCGGAACTGACCCCGGCCGCCTCCGAGTTGGTGGTGACCAAGCAGAGTGCGTCCTCGTTCTTCAACACCGACCTGGCCGCGCAGCTTCGCACGGCGGGTGCCGACACGTTGATCATCGGTGGGGTGTCCACCAGTGGCTGTGTGCGAGCGTCCGCGTTGGACGCCTGCCAGCACAACATTGTTCCGGTGGTCATTCCCGAAGCCTGTGGCGATCGGGACCCCGCCATCCATGCGGCCAGCCTGTTTGACCTCAGCGCCAAGTATGCCGACGTTGTTCCACTGGCCACGGCGTTGGCGCATCTCCACGAGTGATAGACCAATGGGGAAATTGAACCATCCCCGACCTCGGCACCACAGGACCAACAGGAGCACATTATGGACGTAGGCATTTTCATTCCCATCGGCAACAACGGCTGGATGATGTCCAAGAATGCGCCGCAGTACATGCCGAGCTTCGACCTCAATCGCACCACCGCAGTGGAAGCCGAAGCCCAGGGGTTCGACTTTCTTCTCTCCATGGTCAAGTTGCGCGGCTTTGGCGGCGACACTGAATTCTGGGACCACAACATGGAGTCCTTCACACTGATGGCCGGTCTGGCCGCAGCCACCGAGAAGATCGGCCTGTTCGCATCCGTTGCGCTGCCCACCATGGAACCGGCGATGGTTGCCCGAATGGCATCCACCATCGATGACATCAGTGGCGGCCGCTTCGGCATCAACATCGTTTCGGGCTGGAACCAGATTGAGTACAGCCAGATGGGCGTGTGGCCGGGCGATTGGTACTACGAGAAGCGCTACGACTACGCCACCGAGTACGTCAAGATCATGCAGGAACTGTGGTCCACCGGCGCCAGCGATCTCAAAGGCGAGTACTTCCAGATGGACGACTGCCGCCTGAGCCCGCCCCCATCGGCGGGCAAGGTCCCCCTGGTGTGCGCTGGTCAGTCCGATCGGGGCATGGAGTTCTGCGCCGAGTACGGCGACTATCAGTTCATCATCGGGACCGGCGATTTGGACGTCGTGCGCAACGACGCGGCCCGGCTCATGGCCGCGGCCGAGAAGTCCGGCCGCGACGTGGGCGTGTATGTCCTGTTCCAGATCACCATGGGCGAAACCGACGCCGAAGCCGAAGCCAAATGGCAGCACTACAAGGACGGCGCCGATCTGGAGGCCATCAAGTTCATGACCGGCCAGGCCGAGCTGGACACCGCCGGTGCGACTGCGGACAAGATCACCGAGATGCAGGGCGCCTTCAATCTCAACATCGGACCCATCGTCGGGAGCCACGCCACCATCGCGGCCAAGCTCGATGAGGTCGCCCAGATTCCCGGGGTCAAAGGCACCATGTGCGTCTTTGACGACTACCCGGTGGCCACCAAAGAGTTTGGCGAAAAGGTCATGCCGCTGATGCAGTCCCGCTCCGACGGGGCGACCGCACCGTCTTGACCCTCACCGAGGCTCAGATTTCGCAGTACCGGACCGAAGGCTGGGTTGCGCCCATCAACGTGATGAGCGAAGACGAGGCGTCGGGCCTTGCGGCAGAGCTGGAAGCGGCCGAAGCGGCATGGCCCGAGCACTTCGGTGGGCCGGGACGCAACAACGCGCACCTGGCGTTTCCGTTTCTCAACGACATAACGACCGATCCGCGCATTGTTGATGCGGCGTCGTGTCTGGTGGGACCCGACATTGGGCTGACCAGCACCGTGCTGTTCATCAAGGAGCCGGACTCGGACGCATACGTCAGCTGGCATCAGGACTCGTTTTACATGGGGCTGCGCGGTGACAACTTTGTGACGGCGTGGTTGGCGCTCACGCCGTCCACGTTGGACACCGGATGTGTCACGGTGATTCCGGGCACGCACCACACGCGGTTGGAACATCAGGACACCTTCGGCGATGACAACATCTTGACCCGCGGCCAGCAGATTCCGGCCGTTGACGAATCTCAGGCGGTGCATCTGGAACTGCGGCCCGGACAGATGTCGCTGCACCATCACCTGCTGGTGCACGGCTCGCAGCCCAATCGCAGTCCGCATCGCCGGGTGGGATTCGCCATGCAGAGCTACATGGGCGCCGATGTTCTCCCGGCCCGTGGTGAACACCATGTGATGCATATCCGGGGTGCGCCGCTGAATCCGCTGTTCACTGAGTCGGCTCGGCCGGAGGGGGTGTGCACGCCGGAGGCGTTGGCGGTCCGGGCGGCGGCCAACGATGCGTTCGCCTCTGTCTTGTACGACGGCGCCGAAGTCCGCCGTCAACTCTGAAACGAAACTGTAAGTGGCGATGCGTCGGTTGTCGGTATGGCTCTGGCAGAGGTGTTGACGTTCCCGATGGACGGGACTGACGGAACCGACGGGACCGCCCGGCCAGATCTGGGCGCGCACCTCCGGCTCCGATCGAGACAACACGATCACCCCATAAGCTCCACCAATGGCAGACCTTGACGAGATTGGCGAACGAGACGGCTGGCGATGTTGGCTCTGCGATGAAGCCGTTGATCGGTCCATGCCCTCATCGGATCCTCGGGGCGCCAGTGTCGACAGTCGGATTACCAAAGCCCGGGCCAAGAAGATGAAGAAATCCAAGAGCGCACCGGTAACGGAGCGACTGGCCCACATTGGCTGCAACACAGGAAAGGGCGCCAGCGATCCGGTGGTGCCGTGGCCGGCGGACCTCTTCGTCATCGACCCCTCCCCCATCATCGCGGCCGCTGACCGATTGGAGCGAAAGGGCGGGCGGGAAGTCCTGGCCCGATGTCCGACTTTCAGCGACGCAGAAGCGACGGCCCAATGGTTGGTTGACCGCGTGAGCCGACTTCACCCCGGCCTCGCCGTCTCATCGCAGATTGATGAGGGCGGCGGCCAGTACATGGTCCGACTGATCGTCTGAGTCACGCCCTCATCAGCGCCAGTTGTCGCTGGATCGCGTTCAGTCCTGGACTGCCGCTACGGCCATGCCTGGACCAGAGGGCGAGCACTCTTGATCGCTTCGTCAGTGCCCAATATCGTCGGGATCACCGGTGAGAACGTCCATCCCCAGACGTTGAGCAGTCAGTCCTTGACTGCCGCCTGAATGCAGATTTCGACCAACAACGCCGAGCGGGCCATGTGCGCTTCCACGCAGGCCCGGGCGGGGGCATGACCTTCGGGAACCCATGCGTTCCAGACCTCGTTCATCAGCGCAAAGTGATTGTCGATGTCCCGCAGAAAGATGGTTGCGGACAGCAGGTGCTCGCGGTCAGATCCGGCTTCGGTCAGCAGTGCATCCACTCGGGCAAGCGTGGAACGCGTCTGCTCCTCAATGTCGGCTTCGGGGTCTTCGGCCACCTGCCCGGACAGGTATACGACGCCGTTGTTGATCACGATCTTGCTGGCGCGGGCGGATGTGTGCATACGGGTAATGGTCATTGTCACAGTCTCATCTGTTGAATCTGGGCGGATAGTCCGCCGTCGAGCACCCACAGGGCGCCGGTCGCATAACGCGCTTCGTCAGACGCCAGCCAGTTGACCAGGTTGGCCATGTCGGTCGGCGTCCCAATGGTCCGAAGTGGGTGAATGCGCTCGGCTTCTGCTCGCGCGGCGTCGGGTTGGTGCTCGCCGGCAAAGAACTGCTCCAGCATGGGCGTATCGATGTAGCCGGGGCAGATGGCATTGACCCGAATACCTTCGGGGCCGTGGTCCACGGCCATGGCTTTGGTGATCATGTGCACAGCGCCTTTGGTGGCGCAGTAGGCGGCCAGCTTCGGGTCGGCGATGTACCCGTCATAGGAACCGAAGTTGATGATGGACGCGTGGTCAGACTCTCGAAGCATTGGTAGCGCATGCTTTGAGGTCAGATACGTGCCGGTCACGTTGATGGCGAAGATCCGATTCCAGTCTTCAAGCGAGGTCTCTTCGACCGTCATTTCCATCTCGATGCCTGCCGCGTTGACCACCACGTCCAGGCGACCGTGCTGGTCTCTGATCTTGGCGATGCCGGCAGTGACCTCGTCCTCGGAGGTGACGTCGAAGCGCAGGAACTCGCCGGCGCCCGGACCACCGATGGTGCCGTCGTCGCTCACGTCTGCGGCATAGACGTACGCTCCTTCGGCCACAAACCGTTCACAGACGGCACGGCCCGCACCGCCCCGACCGCCGGTGACCAGTGCAACCCGGCCGTCCAGAACCCCGGTCGCCGCCGGCTCCCTTTGCGCCCCGGTCGCCGCCGGCTGCCTTTGCCCTCCGGTCATGTGATGGCTCCATTCGTGTGACGGTCGTAGCTGTTCAGAACCAGACCATGGAAATGATGCAGCGCGTGCTCGGACAGGCCCGAGCCGGCAGGGTCGTTCACAATCCGGCCACCGGTGAAGGCCGGCGTCTCCATACCCCGCTGCACGCTCTCCACCAGGTTGATGTCCTCCACCTGCAACACATCGTCCAGATACCGGATGGACTCCAGCTCGGCCTCGTTCGGATCGGCCGACTCCAGAAAAAAGTCATAGGTCTCACAGGTCAGGTTCTCACTGATGGGGATGATCTTGAGGATGATCATGTTGCCCCGTCCCGGGTACCGCATGATGCAGGTATTGGGCCACAACCACCAGACCGCGTGATCTTTGACCGTGGCGTCGCTCACGTCATAGGCCGAGTTGTTGGACCGCCCCGCCTCCGCCATGTGGCTGGAGTAGATGCGGTGAGTCGTCACCTTGTAGGTGTCCATGTCGACCAGGCTCACAAAGTCCTTGTGGGCCACGTGGCAGTGGTAGCACTCCAAAAAATTGTCCACCACATTCTTCCAGTTGGACCTGATTTGGTAGGTCAGCCGATGCGCGTGGGTGAGCTCGTTGACGTCCGGCGCCCAGTGGGCGATCTCCGCGCCCAGTTCCCCCGATTGTTGGGCCAGCGGCACCGCCGCGGGGTCAAGATTGATCCAGACGAAGCCGCCGAATTCTTCAATCTGCACCGCATCCAGACAGATGTCGTTCACGTTGAAGTCCACCAGGTTCTGAGTGTGACGTGCGGCGGTCAACTGGCCGCTCAGGTCATAGACCCACGCGTGATACGGACAGGTGATGGCGCGTACGGTGCCTTCTCCGGTCAGCAAATGATGGGCCCGGTGCTGGCACACGTTGTAGAACGCCCGAAGCTGCCCGTCGCGGTCGCGGACCGCAACGACCGGCATCCCCGCGATGTCATCGGCCACGTAACTGCCGGGGTCCCGGAGCTTCTCGCCATGGCAGAGCCACTGCCAGGTTCGGGCGATGATGGCGCGCTGATCAGCTTCGAACCACGACGGTCGGGTGTAGGCATCGGCGTGCAGCGAATGCGACCGGGACGGATCCGGGTCCCAACCGTCACGGATGCTCACTGGGGTCGCCATGGTGCACTTCCCATCATGGCCCGAGGTTAGCGACCGATTGCTAGCGTGCCGGGCATGAGTCAGACCAACGAATTTGGCCAGCCAATCGGCGAGTCGCTTGACCTTGCCCATCCGGTGAGCCCGCCCACGGCTGCGTCACTGTCCGGCAGATTTTGCCAGCTGGTGTCGCTTGACGCCAGTGCGCACAGCTCAGATCTTTATGAGGCCTACCTGGCCGCCGACGACGACGCCGACTGGACTTACCTGCCCTACGGGCCATGGACCAGCCTGACTGACTTCGGGGCGTGGGTGGCCGGGGTCCAGGACCAACCCGATCCGATGTTCTTTGCCGTTATTGACAACGCCTCCGGTCGAGCCACCGGGGTGGCCAGTTATCTCCGAGTCAATCCCACGTCACGGTCCATCGAGGTTGGCCACATCCACTTTGCCCGCGTCCTGCAGAACACGCCGGTGGCCACCGAAGCCATGTACCTGATGATGCGGAACGCGTTTGAGCTGGGCTACCGCCGCTACGAGTGGAAATGCGATGCGCTCAACAAGCCGTCCTGCGCCGCGGCGATTCGCCTGGGGTTCACCTGGGAGGGCGAGTTTCGGCAGGCGACCGTTTACAAGGGACGCAACCGGGACACGTCCTGGTTCTCGATCCTGGATTGGGAATGGCCAACCATCAAGACCGCGTGTGAAACCTGGCTGGCCGTGGAGAACTTTGACAGCGACGGCCAGCAGCTGACCCGGTTGCAGGACCATCGCTGATACCTGGATCCGCGTGCAGGAGACCGCTACCCCAGCGTCACCGAACTCAGGTCATCGCACACGATGACCTCACCCGTGTAGCCCCCGGCGCGCACATCGTCGACAAAGCCCTGCTTGGCTTCGGGGGTGCCGGGCTGCGGCGCCAGGTGAGTCAGCATCAGGGTGCCAACTCCCAACTCCTGCGCCTGCGCGCCGATGAGCACGGTGTCGGCGTGGTAGTCCATCACAAAGTGCCATTCGGGGGCCCGTTTCCGAGCCAGCGAAAACCGCATTGCTTCATAAACCAGTACGTCTGCACCCGACGCCAGTTGAGCCACTTCTTCACACACCGTGGTGTCACCGGAGATGACAACCACCCCGTCCGGGGTCTCCACGCGGTAGCCGACCGCACCTTCGACCGGCTCGTGTCGAACCTGACCGGCAAGGACCCGGACGTCGCCCGCAGACCACACCTCGGTGGGCTCGTCCGGAACGTCGAATCCCATCGAGTTGATCTTGACGGTTGCCGCGCGCCCGTTGTGAAGAGAACGCACCGCCAGGTCGTTGTCCCAGATGCCCATCATCTGATCAACAAAGGACGTGGTGTGCCCGTTGGGGGCCACGATGCTGACCGGCGACCGGTCATCGTTGGCATCCTGCACCCAGTGGGTGAGCATCAGATCCGCCAAACCGACCAGGTGATCGCTGTGGTAGTGCGTCAGGAAGACGGCGGAGAGTTCTGAGGCATCGGTCCCCATCCTTTGAAGGCGGTTGACCGTCATACGCCCCGCGTCAAACTGCAGCCGGATGTCGCCGTACTGCACGTGGGCACCCGGTCCTGCCCGGTCGGGATGAGGAAGGGGGGTGCCGGTTCCGGTCGTGGTGACAACGGTGGTCATGTGCCGCTCACCTGACCATCGCGCCCCGCTTGACTGATGGCGACCTCGTCAATCACGGTGCGGCTCATGATTCATTCCTGCCGATCACAACATCGGCCCCCACAACATCGCGATAGTGCCGCTGCGCCACATCGGGATGCGAACGCAGCCGGGCTTTCAAGTTGTTCTCGCCAAAGAGCGTCTTGATGGTGTCGCCGTTGAGGTCAAAGTGATCCGGGCGCGCCAATGCGGCCAGCTCTTCGGGTAACGCAAAGGGCTCATAGGTTGACTCGAAGTTTGGATTGAAGAACAAGGCAACCGACACCCGGTGGGGTGGCTGGGCCGGACTGATCACGCGATGCGGGGTGGCTCGGAGATACCCGCTGGTTGCGGTCTGCAACATGGCGCCCAGATTGAGCACGTACGCGCCGGGGAGCGGTTCGACGGTGACCAGCTCCTCATCAATCATCACCTGAAGTCCCGCCACCGCATTCTGAAGAATGAAAGTCAGCAGTCCGGTGTCATGGTGCAGCCCAACGCCCTGCTCGGCGTCCGCGGCGGGCCGCGCCGGGTAACGGATGATTTTGGTGTGCAGATCATGATGAGGGATGAACCCGGCATCGAACAGGTCAGCGGGCTGGCCCATGCTTTGGGCCAGAGCACGCAGGATTGCCACCCCCACCGGAACCATCGCGTCCATCCACCCAAGAGCGATGGGCCGCAGATGCGGAAGCGATGCCGGCCATTGGTTGGGTCCGCGCAGCCGAAGCCAGGCTGGACCGTCGTAGCCCGGAGCCGGGGCCTCCTGTTCCGGCCCGTAGTCCAACTGGTCCCGCCAGTCCGCTTTACCGCCAGTGCGCTCGTCGCCAAGAATCGTGTACCCGCGGAAGGCCGCAGAGTTGGCAATCGCCAGCGCCTCGCGTTCGGCCGCTGGCAGTTCGAAGAACTCATCGGCCACGCTCAACAAGCCACGTTCAAGGTCAGGGTCCACACCGTGGCCGATGATATGGACGAAGCCGGGATGGTGGCCGACGGTGCAAAGTTCAGCGCCGATCGCAGCGGCACGCGCGCTGGTGGGATCAGCCAGCAAATCTGAGATGTCCACAACTGGCAGCGATGTCATCACCTCACGCTAGCCCCGGCAGTGTGGCCATCAGGTTGGCTTTCAACGCCGACCCATAGCGTGAAGCCGACCTTTTTCGAGTAACCGGTCAACCAGGCCGGCGCGATCCTCGCCCAGCGCAGGGACCACGGCCGCTGGCCCATCCACGTCACTGATGTTGAACGGCGACCGATACATCCGAGCCTCGCCCGTGGGAGTGTCCACACTCATGAACCGGTCCCTGGCATGCAACTGCTCGTGCTGCCAGAGAGCCAGAGGGTCACGGACCTGGCTGTGGGTCACCTTGCCGACTTTGAGTCGCTGCAGGATCTCCTCCGCCGACTGTGCCATGAAGGTCCGGTTGATTATGGCTTCAAGATCGTCGATGTTGCTTATGCGATCGGGGTTGGTGACGAACCGGGGGTCCTCAATCAGCCCCGGGTCCAACAGGACATGGGTGGCAAAGGCTGACCAATCCCGTTCACTCTGCACCCCAATCAGGACATCGGTACCGTTGGACAGCCCGTACAAACCGTAGGGCGCAATCATCGTGTGGCGATGACCCGAGCGCGGCGGCACCGCCCCGTTGCCCACGGCGTTGTAGGTGGGGGCCGCCGTCCATTCGGCCACGCTCTCCAACATCGAAACTTCGATCGAGGCTCCCTCCCCCGTTGCCTGCTTCCGGTAGAGCGCGGCAAGAATCGACGAGAACGCGTACATCGCCGACGAGATGTCCGCAATGGAGAACCCGACCTTGCTGGCCTGCTCCGGGGTGCCGGTCAAGGCGATGGCGCCGGCTTCGGCCTGAATCGCCAGATCGTACGCCTTGTCATCGGTGCGGGGACCACCGCGGCCGTAGCCGGAGACATCACACGCAATCAGCTCTGGTCGGGTGGCTCGGAGTTGATCCGCCGTCACCCCCAGACGCTCGGCCGCCGATGGTGACAGGTTCTGGATGAAGACGTCGGCGCCGGCCACCAGCTGATCGAAGGTAACCCGATCCGCCGGATCCTTCACGTCCAATTCGATGCTCTGTTTGCCGCGATTGGCCCACACAAAGAACGACGACGAGCCCGCCATCGCACGGTCGTAGCCGCGGGCGAAGTCGCCTTCGCCGCGCCGCTCAACCTTGAGGACCTCCGCGCCCAAATCAGCCAACTGCCGGGTGGCAAATGGGGCGGCCACCGCCTGCTCCAACGCAACAACCAGAACTCCGTCCAACGGCGCAGCCATCAGCAATCCACAATGGGGTCGCGGGTGGTACCGGCAGCGATCGTGTCAGCCATGCTCGGACCGTACTGCACCCCGTGGCCGTGGGGCACTGGCTTGTCGTGGATTGGGTTCACGCTGCTGAGTTCCCAAAGCAAGCCTGACGGCACTTTTCGCCCACCGACGAAGCGTCTGCTGGTTGACCTTGACCATGTTTCCGGAGACGCGATTGCACGCGATAACTGTTCCCTATCGCGGGTAATCGGCGCGACCTGAGACTGCACACCCGCGATCCCGCCTTGGTCACATCCAAGCATCGCCGACGCGCCGGCGCTGCACCGCATTTTCAAGATGGCGAACGCCGGCGTTGACGACGAGGCTGAGCAGGCCGGTGATGACTATGAGGGCGTACACCCTCGCAGGTTGGAACGTTCGCTGTGCCTCCCCGACCAGGGCACCCACACCGTTCACTGCGGTGAGGTATTCAACGAGCAGCGTGATCACGAGGGCGATCGGCGTCGCAACGCGCACACCGAGCACGATGGCTGGCATCACTGAAGGGAGCAAGACTCCAAGGAGCGTTCGGGTTCTGGACAGGCGCAGCGACCGGACCGTGTCCAACAGGATGGGGTTCAGTTCTTGCACTCCTGAGCTGGTGTTGAGCAAGATCGGCCAAAGTGCCGCCAGCACAACCACAACGACCTTCATCGTCTCGTCGAAACCCAACAGCAGAGTTGCAACTGGAACGATTGCGGCTGGCGGCAAGGCGCGGGCAAATTCAAACGTCGGTCCAAAGGCGCGGCCGAATGTTCTGGATACTCCGACGCTCAACCCCAGGACGACTCCGAGGATCGTGGCACCTAGAAGGCCAAACGCGAACGTGCGCACCGTGTCGATGACTGCAGGAACGATCTTGTCGCCCTGCCCTCGGGTAAACAAGGCTTGCCACCAAGATGACGGCGCCGGAAAGAACGGCGACTCCGGGTCTCCGGTCAGCTCCCAGAGGCTGAGGAGGAGAAGCAGCGGCAACAGTCCAGGCAGCGAGTCGAGGCGAATCCGCTTCATGAGCCAGAGAGATCCGTGAGCGAATTGCCAGGCACGAGTGTCCGAGCTGCTAGTCGAAGCCCTGCGTTCAGCGCAACGCCGAGCAACCCCGCGGTGATCACATACACGAACATCAGCGCCGGCTGAAGGGCCTGACGGGCTCCGATAAGCCCGTTTCCGAGCCCCGCTGGGTTCCCAACCATCTCGGCGACTACAGCGAGAACGAGACATAGCGACAGTCCCAGCCGCAGACCGATCAAAATCGCCGGTAACGCAGCAGGAAACACGACCTTGCGGACCGTGTCGGCAGGAGATAACCGGAGCATGGTCCCGACGTCTCGTAACTCAGGTGCGATCGCCCGCACGCCGCCGATCGTGTTGATAAGGACCGGCCAGATTCCGCCGTAGATAACGAGCACCAATTCCATCTTCAGCGAGAAGCCGAAGATGAGCAGCGCTGCTGGAGCGAACGTGATCGGTGGGATCGCTCTCGTCACCTCGAAGCTTGTCATCGAGTAGCGATAGACCGTTTGCGACATGCCGAGCAGTAGGCCAAGTGCAACACCAATCACGCTGGCGCTGGCCCATCCGAGCGCCGTAACCCCAACGGTATGAATGAGTCGCCCGGTGAGCTCTCCGCCAAAGATCTCAGCTTGTGCGGCTTTCGCGATCTCTGTAGGTGCGGGCAGGAACTGCACATCAGCGATCAAGAAGCGAACCAACACTTCCCAGATGGCAGCGAGCGCAACGAGCACCAGAACTCCCAGCGGATTGGAGATCTTCCGGCGACTCAGGGCCACGCTGTTCAGCCCCTCAGCGGGTTCCAAAGATGACCTCATGGACGCGATGGCGAGCCTGAAGAAACTCTGGAGACTCACGGGTGTGCATCTGGCTTCGGGGCCGGGGACTCTCGATCGGAATCTCGGCCACAATCTGAGCGGGCGTGCCGTCCAGCACGAGCACTCGATCACTGAGATACACGGCTTCCTCGATGTCGTGCGTGACGAACACAACCGTTGTGCCAGTAGCGGCAAAGATCTCGAGCAGCTGATCTTCGAGGTCGGCTTTCGTCAGCGCATCGAGCGCACCGAATGGTTCATCCATGAGCAGCACGTCGGGACGCGATGCCAAGGCTCGCGCGAGCTGCACGCGCTGTTGCATTCCACCGGAGAGCTCGAACGGCTGCGCATCGGAGCGGTCGGCGAGGCCGACCAACTCCAAGGCTTCAGCAACCCGAATCCGGCAATCGGCCTTTGGCAACCGACCTTCAAGCGGCAGTTCGACGTTCCGTGCCACAGAGCGCCACGGCAACAACGAACTTGTGTAGTCCTGGAACACGAGGCTGACGCCCTGCGGCGGGCCAACCACCGGCTGACCGCCAAACCGGACAACGGAGTCTGCGTTTGGCAGGTCAGCCATTGGCGGGTGTAGTCCGGCCAGGACTCTAAGCAACGTTGTCTTACCTACGCCTGACCGGCCCATGATCGAAACAAACTCACCAGCTCCAACCTGGAATGAAACTCCGTCGAGCACGAGGCGCCTGGCACCACGGTGCGGTCCCACTTCAGCGCGCAGGTTTACGCATTCGTATCCTGACACGGTGAGCTATGTCCGGACTCGGCGGGGCTCAGCCAGCCAGGACGAGGTCGTTGACGTCAATTTCCCCTTCAAACTGGTTGAGAGAAACCAGGACGTCGACCCAACGATTGAGATCGTCGGTGCGAACTTCGAGATCGAAAGTCGGCAGCGACACGCTGGCAGCAACCGGCGGCGGCATGTTGGTGTAGCCCATCAGGATTGCACGCGCAGCTTCATCGTCCGCGAGGATGAATTCTTGTGCCTGCTCGAGTGAAAGCTTGAATGCAGCTACGGCGTCGGGGTTGTTTGCGGCCCATTCGCCGTTCGCTACCCAGAAGTTGGTCGCAAGTGGCAGTCCAATGGATGCAAACGGATCGCCGATAGAGGTGTTGCCCATGCCTACAAGGGCCGAGGCGAAGGGCTCCAAAGCCTGAGAAGCGTCGACTTGGCCGGCGTTGAACTGCTCAACAGTGGCCGGAGGCGGCACCTGAACGCCCTCGATCGATTCAGGGTCGATGCCCTCTTGCTGCGCCCAGTAGAGGGTTGCGACGTGAATGACGCCGCTGAGGGTCGGGCTGCTTACCCGCTTGCCAGCGAGGTCGACGACGCCTTCAATGCCGGAATCGGCGGGCACGATCACTCGAACGAACGGGTTCTCTTCGGTATCGATCGTGTTGCCAAGAATCTGGACGACGTCAAGGCCCGAATCAGCTGCACGAATCAGGTCGGTCGACGTGCCAAGTGAGATATCTACCTGTCGGCCCAACGTTGGGATGATCTCGGAAACGTTGGTGGTCGGCGTCAGTTCAACGTTGAGGCCGTTGGCTGCAAAAAGGCCCTGCTCTGAAGCAACGTTGACAAGAAGCCCGGTGGTTGCCGGCACGAATGCCAGGCGAATGTCAGTTGGCTCCGGCACTGTGGCCGCCGCGGTTTCTTCGGGCTCCGACTGCGGCTCTGCGGGTGCAGTGGCTTCTTCTGGTTCGGGCTCCGGCTCTGCGGGTGCAGTGGTGGCAGCTGCCGCTTCGATTGTGGTTGCCGTCGCGTCAACCGTCGCGTCGATCGCAGAGCTACCACATGCGGAGAACAGCACTGCCATGACGAGAAGCAAGGCGCTCCACCGACCCATGCGGGTCTTTATCACACTTGTTCCGACTGAATATCTATGCACCGTAGGGCCCTATCTGATCGATATCGGACGACCAGACACTAGACCAAACGGTGTTGCAGGTGAATATTGGTGACGAACTCCGGTGATTCTTGAACCGGTTCAGGCGCGGTCGGCGATGGCCTCAGCGCGATCTGCGACGCCGACCATCGCGCCAGTGATCGTGGCCAATTGTTCGTTGATCCTCGTGACGCTGGGGCCGATTGTCGAACACTGCGTTTCGACGGCCCGCACGCCGTAGGTCGACTTGGCCAGGTGCCGCGCGGTCTCGTGAAGCGACGCTGAAATCCGAATGAGATAGAACGCCAGAACTCCGATGACGACAACAATTTCGACGACGGTCAGCGTGATGAGGAGGTTGCGCATTTCAGTCGTCCCCTCCATTGTCGCCCTGGACTGAGGCGAGCAGGGCATCGTGTCGGAGTGCCTCTTCTGTGAGGCGGTCGAGGCGCACTGACGTTTGCGTCAGCATCCATGTCGTTGCGGTGTTTCGGGCGACGGGTTTGGCCGCTTCCCAAATCGCCTCGGCTCCACGCTCGACACGCTTGACCTGGTTCAAGAACGTCTGCAACAAGATGACGGCTACAACAGCAACGACCAAGCCGGCACCAAGGGTGATCCACCAAAGGGCGTGGGTACTCATGACTCGCCTCCTGCTGACTCGAGATACTCACGCGCGGCCCGAGCCGACGAGGTGATGTCAACAATGTGGCGGTTGACCGTATCGACGTTCCACAGACCGTCGGTGTGGGTTTCGGACTCATTGAATGCGTCGACGATTGACTCAGCCTTGATCGCCGCATCACGTGCTCCTTTGATCATGAGTAGGAGCAGCGCAACCACCAGCAGTACGACAACGAGAAAGATCACCCAGCCAGTGACCCAGCCAGAAGAAACAGCGAAGACCGACATGCCCCTTACTTCTCCGTCACCGTGGTCAACGCGTAGTTGATGAGCGTGTCGTTCAGTTCGACACCATGTGCGTCGCGTGCGTGTGCCGCGACCTTCGCGAGTAGTTCTTCCTTGGTGTCAGCGTTGGTTGCTGCCTTGCAGTCGGTGACCCCAACGTGCGCACAGCGAAATTCGAGTGCCATTCGTTACATCCCTTTAGTCGGTTGGCGGCTCATGCAACAGGCTCGTCAACTTTCGAGACATCAGCTACAAGATCGCCAAGGGCCCCGGCGACGGCACCAAGATTTGCGCTCATCGATGCGGTGAGCTCGTTGATGGGTTTGGTCTGGTTGGCAATGGCTCGAACGCCGAACGTGATCTTGCCGAGCTGATCGTTCACGTGACGGAGAACGAGTATCACCTTCACCAGGTACGCGGCGATTGCCAGGATCAAGACGGTGAACAAGATGATCGAAACAATCGCAGCGGCTGGCATCTATCCCACAATCCTGCGCAGCGCGGCGACGTAGCGCACCGCAACGCCGGTGATTCCGGCGATGGACTGATCGGTTTCTATAAGAGCGGGCACCGGAACGAGATGTCCGGTAAGGATCACCCCATGCTCGAGGATGTCGTCGGACGCCAGCTGAATCTCTGCTGCTGGTCGGATAACCCGATTGGCCAGGAGAATGACGAGAGGAACGACAACAAGAAGGATGAGTGCATTCGCAATCCACCACAACCACATCCGCTATCCCCCAAAGCTCCGAATCAGCCCGATCAACACGGCAGACCGTAGCCGATAGCACTAGGTGTTGTCTACATGTAGTGCGACCGTGCGCCTAGTTCACCAACTCGATCGAACGCAACGAGGACGGAGCGATTCGTTCGAGCATCCCGGTCGACGACTCGAGCACAAGAAACCCATCCCTGTCCACCGCGGTGACACGACCACGTGCCTCGCCCCGCGGCAAGAGCGAGACACGTGCCCGCCGGTTTATCATCGAGAATCCATCGTTGAACGCGTCGAGCAGCGCCAAAGAATCACTCTCAACCAGACGCGTCGCAGCTTGCAGATGATGTTCCAGCCCGGCGAGCAGGCGCTCTTTGGATGCATGTATCGCGTCGAGGCGTGTGCGCACGGCAAGTACTGCGTGCTCGACTCGGCCAGGACCGAGTTGCACAGCTACGTTCACCCGAGACTGCGGCGACCCGGCACCGCTTCCGCCCACGCGGACAACAGTGTCGGGCCAAGTCACCGCGTGGTTGTGACCAGTGACTTCCGTCAATGCATCGGCGACTCCAAGCGACGCGACCGACCACAGCAGCGCCTCTTGCAGTGGGTCGATCGACGGGCGAACGATCATGGCCATGATGAGCGCTTCGCTGCCTCCCGTCTGCCAGGGCGTTCCCCCGCGCAGACGGCCGGAAATCTCGCTGTCAGCAACCAGCATCGAACCATCCGGGGCGTTCTCGGTTCGAGCCCAGGCCGAGGCCAGCGCCTCAACCGACATGGCCACCTCGTAGTGGCGCAACTCACTCACTTCGACTCACCAGCGGGTGTACCCGGTCGACACGCCACGTGTCCTCGACGCGTGACAGCACTATTGACCCGGCAGCCCAGGAACCTTCGCCGAACGTTGCCGGACACGACAGTGAGACCTCAACAGCATCGACAGCGTCAACCGCAACGGGGTCCGCTGGGTTGCTGGCGCGCACGTCTGCCAAGGAAACTGCTGCGAAGTCCACCCGCAAGCCGTGGAGGAGGCCAGTGAGAAACACGTCCAGTTCTTCCTGAGGGCTGGTGCCCTGGCGGATGCGTTGCGCCTGGAGTGGATCGAGCCCACGACGGCTTCCCGCCTCGAGTACGTGTTCCCGCCCAGCTTCGCTGAGAAGCTCCCACACCGTGACATGTTCACCCCACACGATCGCTCGGATGAACCGGTCAACGACGGTTGCTGGATCACCGACGGTCATGGCCGTTCCCAACCAATGTCCTCCAGCATGTCTCGCACGCGGATCCGCTGCGGGCCGAACAGCAGCCCGTTGATTGCCTCGTCGAGAATGAAATCGGCAGCGCGCTGGTCGTGGTTGTCGAGCATGGCATGAGCTGCCAGTTGCGATTCGAGCGCCGACTCAAGGAGGTCCTCGGGCAATTCCATCAGCACGGTGATCATGGTGCGAAGCGATGCCACGAACGACGCTGCGGGCTGAGTCACGATCGCGTATGACATTGCGGTCAGTCGTTCGAGCTGATTGACCTTGGGCAAACGTTCCATCTGCACCAGCCGCTGACGGACAAACATCAATCGTTCCTGGTCGTCCATTGACCCGGCGAGCGTGGCGATGTGATCAGCTCTGGTCGCTCCGGGTACCAGTATCTCAAGTCGTTTCCCGACAGCCTCAGCGTTGGCGAAGGCTTCTTGCCACTGTTGCTGGTGCAGGCGCGGGTCAAAAATGTTGAGCGAGTCCTCGTAGTAGGCAAGGGCTCGTTGTAGCGAGGCGACGTCATCAAGGCCGGCGTACGCGTGGCCAAGGTTGTGCTTGGCAATCGCATGTTGCATGGGAAACCCGACGCTGGTGAAGACGGTCAGGCAGCGCGTGAACGCCGCGATCGCCTCGCTCAAGTGATGCTCGCTGTCCGGCGGGTCGAAGCCAGCCTTTGCCTTCCACGCGATGCCCAGGGTGTGCTCGATCATTGCGGTGTGCATCGAGGTTTCTGTGCTGCGAACCGCGCCCGCAGCGTCGGCCAGAACCTCGATTGCGGCGTTGCATCCGTCTATGCCGCCACGAGCCAGGTGGACCTGGCCGAGGTTGTGTTTGGTCGCGAGCACGGTGCGAACTTGATCGTCGGCCTCGCCGGGCAACAGGCCGGCCGGTTCTGCCAAGAGGTTCAGAGACATGGTGAACGCTTCGACTGCATCGTCGAGTCGACCGCCTTCGGTGAGCACGAGACCAAGGTTGCTTAGCACCGAAGCCTCTTCGATATCGATGCCCTTCCCCGACATCAAGCCAAGCGCCTCTCGGAACAACCTGCCGGCTGTGCTGGGGTCGCCCAACATCCGATGGGCCGAGCCTGCAGCATTGAGAATGCGCGCATGTTCCACCGGGGCACGTCGCGCAGTGAGCACTTGGGCAGCCTGTTCGTAATAGCCGAGGGCTTCCTTGAGATTTTGAGTGGGGTGCGCTGTTGGTTGCTCAGAGGTCGCCATACCCAGCCGGTATGCGGTGGTCGCCCAGTTCAGCGAATCCGATTTCGGATCGATCGATTCAAACCGCGCTTTCATCGCGGCAATCGAGTCAGACGTCGACAAGGCGCTTGGCACGTCGCCTGTGGACTCGCTGCTCATGTCGCCCCGGTCAGTTGGAGCGAAGCAATACATCGATCGATCTCTTCGATGGCGACGTCCACCGCATTGGCCACGATGTCGGACATGCCAATGGCCATAGTGTCGACATCGACAGGCTGCACCCCGACCATCTTGACGATTGGCGGCAGTACACCCAGAGCGCGGGCGACCATAAGCGATCGTTCGGGGGTGGCCAGGTGCATGTCGGCCAGCAGGTCGTATTTCACGTTGTGATCGAGCTCGTGCACATCAATGACGTCGTAGTCGATGGTCATCACGGTTCCCGGCGCCCGCTCCCGGTCGACGGTGTCGACCACGATGATCGCGTCGAATCCCGCTTGGAGATCGGACACCAGCTGGATTCCGGCAATGCCGGTTTCGACCACGGTGACATCGGGAACTTCGGGGCGTTCGAGCAACCGATTGGCGACCTCGACGCCAAACGCGTCATCGCTTCGCAGCACATTGCCGACGCCAGCGACCAGAATGTTCATCGTGGTTACGACGGCCCTGAGGAGCGCACTATCTCGGCTGCTCTCATCGAGTAGCCGTGGATGACCCACCACGCGATGTAGTTCTCGAATATCGCCCAGTCGGCTGCACTGATCTGGCCCTTCCAGTGTTCGACTCGTTTGTCGATCTCGGTGCCGATCACGGTGTTCAGAAGCTTCCCAACCAAGGAGAGGTCCAACAGTTGCGTGCCTGCCGGGCGCCCTTGTTTCACCTCGTCAGACAATCGTGCAGTGTCGTGAGCCAATGGCACGAGGGCGTGGGTTTGTGGCGTGGTCTCAGGCATGTTTCCGGTGTCGGCTTCTTCGATTCGCCGGACGCAGTAGCCGACCAGGAATGCGGTGCCGGCCCAGTCGGCGAACTCCGACATTGGCTGGTTTCGCCGTTCTTCTTCGATCATCTGTTCGCGATATGCCGTTGCCGTTACCGTCAGGGGGTGCGCTTGAGCAAGGGCCCGTGCTTTGAACGTGAGGTCGCCAACGCGATCAGTGGGGTCAGTCATTGTCACGTTTCTTGATACGTATGCCGGTGGTGACGGTGCCAGCGGTTGGAGGCGGGTGTGCTTCTGCGGTCATCTCTTCGACTTCAATGCGTCGAAAGTCGACCCAGTGTTCTCGTAGCGCGGACTCGACGTGTTCGATGATCGTGGCATCAGATGCGGTACATCCGTCGCAGCTTCCGTGGAGCTTCAGCCGGACGACACCGTCTTGGAGATGCACAACTTCCATGTCGCCACCGTGGGAGTGCAGGTAGGGACGCACTTCGGCGAGCGCTGCTTGGACGCTTACTCGTGCGGCATCGAGGTCGGCGTCGTCACCCAACCCGTAGGCGTTGAGCAAGGCTCCAGCAACCGGATCGGCGGCAACGGCTTCGAGGAGGATGTCGCCACGCCATTCGCGAAGCATCTCGACCAGTCGTCCAACGCCGTTGGCATGGAAGACGTCGATCCAATCGAGCATCTCGATTGCGGTATTGGCCACTTCTTTGTCTTCGTGCTCGGCCAGCGTCTCGGCCAGGTCGGCGATCCGAGGCAGAATCTGGTCGAACTCGAGGCGTTCGTCACCCCGGCTCACAGCTTTGACTTCACAGTTCTGACCTTACGAGAGCGAGCACGTCGTTGACAGTAGATTCAACCGTGTCCGTGAACCCAAGCCCGAACCCTTCGTCTTCAGGTTCGACTTCGATGACCACGGTGTTTTCGGGGAACGCTCCGTAGTAGCGAACAACAGCGAGGGTGTGATCGAGGTCGATGATGCCCATGGCGGCTTCGGACAGGCGGTCTTGCACTTCGTCGTCTCCCGGTGGGGTGAGATCGAGGTCGTAGTGGCGAATCGTTCCCGGTGGGTCTTCGCTGCGAGGCATGCAACCCACCAGCACCATCTTTCTCGGCCGCACTTCCTGAAGCCGGTGCAAGACCCGGTGCGCAGCGTAAGACATGTCTTCGACAATGACGTGATCGGGCCAGTCGAGGTCGACAACGCGGTTCACCCATTGGGTGCCGTAATCGAGGTCGCGTAGCCATGGCAGTCCAACGCCGCCGACAAGGATGCGATCTGTGTCGTGCTCGGGCAGCACGTATTGCTTCTTGTTGCCCAGCGTCGGATCGGGAACCGTAAGCCCCGGTATAACGAGGTCGGGCAGCTTTTGTGGAGCGCCCGATCGTGATTGGTCGCTAACGGGCATGATCGCCTGGAGGCATCGATGCCTACTCGAGCGTGCAGCTGCAGGAGTTGACCTCACGGGTGATGATTCCCTTGCCGGTGTCCATGTGGGTGGTGCACGGCATACATGGGTCAAAGCTGCGGATTGCCCGCAAGATGTCAATGCCCTTGACATCGTCGTCGCCGACGCTCTCAAGAATTGGCGTGTCAACGATTGCTTCCTCGTACGGGCCCGGCATACCGAAGGGATCACGTGGTGCAGCGTTCCATGTGGACGGCGTGTTGATCTGGTAGTTGACGATCTTGCCCTTGTCCATGTGTAGGTGATGGGTGAGATAGCCGCGGCCAGCTTCCCAGAAGCCGTAGCCAACGCGCTCGTCTTGAGGAACCGTGAACTTGGTGGCGGTCTTTGTCTCTCCGGCTCGCCAGAGGTCGAAGGCCTGCATGAGGTTGATCATGCCGATGGCTGCGGTGAACGCGACACCGTAGGCCCGGCCACGGTTGCGTTCGAATGCGTTGAGCTTCTCTGGGATCTTCCAGTTGAGTTCCATTTCGGGAAGCTCGTGGCGTGGCATCAACATCGAAAGCCCGTCGCCGGTGGAGTTGATGTACGGGTTGTCGGGCAGGTTGCCGGCAAGTGCGGTGGTCCACATACGTCCGTAGACGCCCGATTCCATGGACATACGATCCCAACGCGGAGCGGTGTCCCACGTATACTTCTCTTTGAAGTTTTTGCCCTCTGGGCGAGGGATCGTGATCTTGTTCATCATGTGATACGGGCTGAGCGGGTTGCCGAGCGGGTCGGTATCAAAGCGCTGCGGACCGTTCTTGGTCCAGTCGTCGTAGTAGCTGTGCTCGACGAATTCTTCGATGCCCATGTTGATCTTGGTGAGATCGGAGGTGACGAGCTCGCCGTTGACGATCACGCCTGGGGCCGAGTAACGAGCATTGCCCCACGTGTCTATGTTCTCAAACGTGGCGTCGTAGACACTTGGGTCGTCCCAGATGCCGGTTTGGATCATGTTCGATGGACGCAGGCCGACCAGTTCGTAGTCGGGGTTGGCTTCGAGAAAGAAGTCGCAGATGTCGTCCCACCAGCCAGCGAGGCGTTTGGAGTAGTCAAAGATCTTCGCGAGCTGGGTGTAGAACTCGTTGAACGTCGACGTCGTGATCGTCGTCGAAACGCCTCCGGGAACAAGTGTGGACGGATGCGGGAACTTACCGAACATGAGCGTGCACATGATGCGGCCAATGCGGGTGTACTCGAGCGCTTCGAGGTAGATCTGTCCCTCGAGCGGGTTCATGGCGTCCATGATGTCTTTGACGGTCTTGTACCCGTGGATGTGGGCATTCCTCGCCGGTGTCTTTTCGGCGAGAGCGACAAGCTCAGGGTTCGTCATCGACACGAGAGCGGTCGAGTAGTCGGGACCGGCGAGCAGACCGAGGTGGATTGGGTGGTCGTAGAACATCTCGGCGACCTCGCCGAGGTTTCGAACGACAACACCGAGCGGCGGAGGAACGATGCCGAAGGCTTGTTCGATGGCCATGGACGACACGGTCGAGTGCACACCTCCGCATACGCCACATGCACGAGAGCTGATGTCGATGGCATCGCGTGGGTCGCGGCCTTGCAGGATGATCTCGTAGCCGCGGAACAGCATGGCCTGTGAGTACGCGTCGACGGCTTTGCGATTTTCGAGGTCGAGAGTGGTGTGAACAGCCAACGCACCGGCAACACGGGTGACCGGGTCGATGCTCCACTCCTTCAAGCGGGGCGGGGCCGAGCTGGCACCCGATTCGTTGGCGTCATATTCCCAGATGGGCTTTGTGTCGACGCGGTACGGGTCAGTGACGCCGTCGCGAATCTTGGTCTGGCCGTCCGCGCCAACGTCGATAGGCAGGTTCTTGAATGACATGATTCCTATTTCGTTCCCCACGCACTCAGGCGTGGTGGTGTGGTGCTTGCAGCTGACCCGGCGGAGCTCGCACCGATGCTGGAGCTACCGACGGCTACGAATTGCTTGATGGGAGTAGCGGAGGTGCCGGAGGGGTCGCTAGCAGTTTCGAGCAACTTGGCTTTGCCGTTTTCATCGAACTCGATGGGGAGGTTCTTGAAGCACATACTCAGACCTACTTGTTGGTCGCACCGTCGTTGAAGTGCTGGACCTTGCTATAGAAACGGTGGACAGCCTTTTCCGCGCCAACAGGCTGCTTTTTATATCGAGCCCAACCGCTGGGAAGGGTGTCCTCGTCCCAACGAACGGACCGTTGCTTGTCGTGCATGGACAGCCGGCGCACTCGGCGAATGAAGCCGCCAACGGTGCGGCTCGTTGTTGCACTGAGGAACGATCCGGGAGGGGTGGCGTAGAAGGGCGCGAACTTGTCGGGAAAGCCAGGCATGGTGCAGCCAATGCAGATGCCGCCCATATTCATGCAGCCACCGTGTCCGTCGACGATGCCTCGTTCGGCGATGTTGCATTGCACAACCGGACCCCAGCAACCGAGCTCGACGAGGCATTCCTTGTCGCCGTATTCTTCGGCAAAGACACCTTCTTCGTAGTAGCCGGCGCGTGGACAATGACGGTGCACGGTTTCGGTGAACAGCCACGCCGGCCGGCCGAGTTCGTCAAACTCGGGCAGCGGTGCCAGGCCATTCAGGAACAACAGCGCGGCCGCAGCGGTCTCGAGGACGTTGTCGCCAACAGGTGAGCAACCAGGAACGTTGATGACCGGCAGACCGAGCGTCGACCGGTAGTCCTTGCCCAGGTGGTCCATGACGCCTTTGGCGTTCGTCGGGTTGTTCGCTGCGGCCGGGATTCCGCCCCAGGTCGCACACGTACCAACGGCGATCGTGGCTGCGGCGAGCGGAGCCATCCGGTCGAGCCACTCGAGGCTCGTGATCTGACGGCCGGTTTCGCGATCTTCACCAAGACCCATCCAGTAACCCTCACCCGAGTAGGTCTCGTCCATGATCGAGCCCTCCCAGCAGATGAGGAAGGGAGCATCGAGTTCGCCGGCAGCAGCCATACGGAGGTTCTCGGTCCACTCTGCTCCAGACTCCACCGACACGACGGTGTGGATCAGTTCGACTTTGGGGAGCCCGGGAACACGCCCGAGCAGGAGATCTTCGAGGCGTGGGTGGGTGGCGCCGGTGACCGAGATGGTGCAGCCGTCGCACGATGCTCCAACGATCCAGAACAGGTAGACCTTTTCAAGCTTGCTGCGGTAGACCTCGTCGCGCTTCGGATTCATCTGGCTGCGCATCGCCACCGGTGCGAGCGGATCGGCCGGATCGAGGTTGAGCGGCATGAGCTCGTGATCGCTATGACTGTGAACGGGCACCTTCGTGTATTGCACCATGCGGGTCTCCAATTGCGGTCCGAGCCAAGGCTAGGTGTAGTATACACACAGCTCAGATCGGCACTAGCTGGCCGAATTTTTGAGGGTTTGCCATGAACGCTCCAGACGAAAATTCCTCCCTTGCGGCTCCGAAGTCCTCAGCGCTCCAAATGCTGTACTGGCGCAGCGAGATTCTGCAGGTGATGTACTGGCTTCGAGGCGAAGGCTTTGGTGACATCGTCGATGCACCCATGGTCGAACGCTTCCTCGGTGTCGAAGCACGCAACGGCGTTGGCTACCTCGATCGTCTGGTCGAAGAGGGCTACCTCACCGCCGACGGCAACTTCTACGCACTGTCCGACTTTGGCCTCAAGCAAGGAGCGCGTGAATTCGCCGACTCATTCAGCGACCTCACCAAACCAGCGCACGGCGAGTGCAGCGACGACTGCTGGTGCCATGCCTCGGTCGACGAGGCCGATGCCTGCATGGCGCATCGCATCGAGCACAACCACGCCATGGACCTGAAGCACGACCCTCACGGCCACACCCATGATCATGGTCACGGTCACACGCACAACCACGAGGGCGGCCATGACCACTGACTCATCGGACCAGGCCCGCTCTGTCCTGCCGCGGCGCTTTCTCCGCCAACTGCTGTTTCTTGGTCTGTCACAATCCGATCGTTCGTATGGCTATGAACTCGCGGAAGCCGTCCGCGGTTACGGCCTGAACATCGACATGGCCGGCGTCTACCGCGAGCTTCGCTCGATGGAACAGAAGGATTTGCTGAGCTCGGAGTGGGAGCCGTCCGAGAACGGCCCCGATCGCCGGGTCTATATGGTCACCGAGCTCGGCTGCGAAGCTCTCGCCCAGGCGATCACCGACCTGGCCTTGGCGCGCGATCAGTTGTCCGCGGCCCTCATCAGCATCTCCGTAGAAGCTTCCGAGGGTTAGATGAAGCTCGCAGTTGCCGGCAAGGGCGGAGCAGGTAAGACCACGTTCTCCGCTACTGCTTCACGTCTCCTCGCACGTTCAGGGCGCGATGTGGTGGCCATCGACGCCGACACCAATCCGAACCTGCATGCGGCTCTGGGGGTGTCGAACGAGGAAATCCAGGCCGTTCCATTTCCTCCCACCTCGCTCGTGTCTCGTTCATTCGATGGGCCGATGCTCAACGAGCCACTGGCCGATGTCCTGGATCGCCACACCCTGGTAGCGCCAGATGGAGTCCGACTGCTGCGTATGGGCATGCCTGAGCATGCCGACGAGGGATGCCTTTGTTCGGCCCATGCGGTTGTGTCCGCGTTGTTGGGCGACCTCGATGCGTTGCCCGACACGATCACCCTTATCGACATGGAAGCCTCGCCCGAACACCTCAGCCGAGGCACAGCGCGCGAGGCAAACGCACTCGTGCTCGTCGCCGAGCCCTACTTTCGTTCGCTCGAAGCGGTCAAGCTCCAGGCCAGACTCGCCGCCGAAACCGCGATTGGCCGCGTCGTGGTTGTGGCCAACAAGTGCCGGTCCGATACCGACTTTGCGGCCATCAACGAGTTCTGCGGCAACTACGACCTCGACCTCATCGCTCGCATACCGTGGGGCGACGAGGTCCTCGATGCGGACGCGGCCACCACTCCCCTGCTCGACTTTGCCCCCGACAGTCCGGTCGTCGAGGCTGTGCAGGTGGTGTGCGACATACTTGCGTCCAGCCCTTCAACCCCACCCCCTACGACAGAGCAGGCCCACTGATGTGCGTTGGCATTCCAGCCCAGGTTGTTGAGATTCTCCCCGCCGAGCGGAAGATGGCGGTTGTCGAGGTCGAAGGTGTACGTCGGGAGGTGAGCATCGTCATGGTGCTCGACGATGGCGTAAAGGTGGGCAATTGGGTCCTGCTGCACGTCGGCTTTGCCATGAGCATCATCGACGAGGACGAGGCCGCTGCCCAGCTCGACTTCATGCGAATGCTCGGTGGCGTCTACGAGGAAGAAGTCGAAGCGTTCAGCGCCGGCGTTCCATCTGCCGACGCGCCTGCCGTCGAGCCTGCTGCGTCAGCCACCGAGTCGTGAGCCTCCCAGCGGCAGCGCTCACGCTTGCTCGAGTGTTCGCCGGCGGCGGACGGCTGATTGTGTCTGCGCTCGATCGGCCCGATCATGCGCGCCACGTCGCTGTCGAGTTTGTCCACCCGGCCGTCACCGGCGCTCGGTCACTCCCCTCGTTCGCTGTGAGGCCCGACGATCTTGACCATGTGGTTCGACCGGACGACGCGTTGCTCATCATCGAGTCGGCAAACCACAGGCTCGATCGGCCGCTTCCTGACAACGCCCAGCTGTTGGTCACCGGGGCCGAACATACTGAACCCGAGCTGGTTCGCTGGTACCACGTGTTGTGGGAGCTTGCACAGCTTGGTTTGGAGCATCCCGGCCTGACTGGCGGGGCGGCCAGCGCAGGCGGCGACCCGACCAACTTCCTGTACCCGTTTCTTGACGCCGCCGAGGACGACGAAACTGCACTGTTGGCATCGATGGCAGCTTCCGAGGCAGCGAAACAGACCGAGTCAACCGAGCTCGCGGCGCAAACGGTCGCAGTGAACGCCTTCGCGATCGACGCAGTCGCCAAGCATGTGTGCACGTCGGTCGCTGCAGGCGCCACGGTGTTCAGCATCGGCAACGGTGGCAGTGCCTGCGATGCAGCACAGCTCGCTCGACTACTCCAAGCCAAAAGCGTTAGGTCGATGTCGCTGGCCGATGACCCGGCAACCCTTACCGCGCTCGCCAACGATCTTGGCGCTGCTCGAATCTTCTCCCGTCAGGTCGACGCGTGTGTGCAACCAGGCGATGTTGTCGTGCTGTTCAGCACGAGTGGATCTTCGGTCAACCTGTTGTCGGTGCTTGAGCTCGCTATCGCTCGCGAGCTGGTCATCGTTGCCTGCGCCGGATACGGCGGCGGCCCAATGGCCGCTCACGACAACGTCGACTACAAGCTGATCATCGACTCGTCGTCGGTTCACCGCATTCAAGAGGCGCAAGGCGCACTGATCGAAGAGCTCTGCTCTCGAATCGCCCTCACTACCGCAGCACCATCGCAGGTTCACTCATGAAGTTCGTTTCCGAATTCCGAGACCCCGAAGCGGCCAAGATCCTCATTGCCGAGATCGCCGAACTTGCCGCCGATCAACCAGCCCGCAAGTTCATGGAGGCCTGCGGCGGCCACACCCACGCCATCTACCGCCACGGCATCGAGTCGTTGCTGCCCGACAGCATCGAGATGGTGCACGGCCCGGGTTGTCCCGTGTGTGTGATCCCGATGGGCCGTATCGATGATGCGATTTCGATCGCGTCGCAAGACGGCGTGACCATGTGTTGCTTCGGCGACCTGATGCGTGTTCCCGGCGGTTCAAGCACGCTGCTCGAAGCAAAAGCCAAGGGTGCTGACATCCGGGTGGTGTACTCGCCGCTCGATGCGCTCGCCATTGCCGAGAACGAACCCGATCGCAACGTGGTGTTTTTCGCTGTTGGGTTCGAGACCACCGCCCCGTCCACGGCCATCACCGCGATGCAGGCGCGTGAACAGGGCGTGTCGAACTTCTCGATCTTCTGCAACCACGTGACCATCGTTCCACCAATGAAGGCAATCCTCGATTCGCCAGGCATGGAGCTCGACGGATTCCTGGGCCCGGGCCATGTGAGCACGGTGATTGGCACGGCGCCCTATCAGTTCGTGTCTCGTGAATACGGTTTGCCGCTCGTGACGACCGGGTTTGAGCCGGTCGACATCCTCCAGGGCGTGGCGATGCTGCTTCGTCAGCTGGACGAAGGCCGAGCCGAGGTCGAGAATCAATACAAGCGAGTGGTGCGAGACGGCGGCAACCCGTCTGCGCTCAAGATGCTTGGCGAGGCGTTCGAACTTCGCCCGCACTTCGAGTGGCGAGGGCTTGGTTTCATCGCTCAATCGGCCCTGACGTTGAAAGACGAGTTTGCGGACTGGGACGCTGAGAAGCACTTCGAGCTTCCCGGCGTTCGGGTTGCGGACCCGAAGGCATGCCAGTGTGGCGAAGTGCTCAAGGGCGCAATCAGGCCATGGGAATGCAAGGTGTTCGGCACGGCATGCACACCAGAGACGCCGATCGGCACCTGTATGGTTTCGTCGGAAGGTGCCTGCGCTGCGTACTTCAACTACGGCCGCTTCCGCGCCAAGAAGAGAATCCCCGTGACGAGCGAATGAACCGCACCGGCTCCATGAAGACAAAATGAGCGCAGAAGACGACCGCAACAAGGTTCTCGCCCGCATCGAAGAGTGGCGGCTGAGGCCGCCCAAGATGACCGATGAGGTCATCACCATGGCCCATGGTGCTGGCGGCAAGGCCAGCCAGGCACTCACCGATGCGGTGTTCCGCAGCGCATACGGCGGCGACGAGCTCGATCGTCTCGACGACGGTGCGGTGCTCGATATTCCCGATGACAGCAGTGTGGTGTTCACCACCGACGCATTCGTCGTTACGCCGCGCGCCTTTCCCGGCGGCTCGATCGGCGACCTCGCGGTCAATGGCACCGTCAACGACCTGGCGGTCATGGGCGCAACGCCAACCTGGCTGTCGGTTGCCGTTGTCCTCGAAGAGGGCCTGCCCCTCGCCGAGCTCCGCACATTCGTGGCCGATATCGCCGCAGCTGCGACAGCAGCCAACGTCACGGTCGTAGCGGGCGATACCAAGGTCGTCGAACGCGGCGCAGCCGACGGTTGCTACTTCACCACGAGTGGCATCGGCCTGCGCAAGAACGACCTCTCGCTCGGCGCTGAACAGGTGCGACCAGGCGATGCCGTCATCATTTCGGGAACCTTCGGCGACCATGGCATGGCCATCATGTTGGCTCGCGGTGACCTCAACCTCGACGCCACTCTCAACTCCGACACAGCGTCAGTACATCAAGCCACCGCTGCGCTAATGGCGGCAGTGCCCGAGACCCGTTGGATGCGAGACCCAACACGCGGCGGTGTCGCATCGGCATGCAACGAGCTCGCCGTCGCCGCCAACGTGGGCGTCTCTCTGTTCGAGGAGACGTTCCCCGTGCTCCCGGCTGTATCCGGAGCGTGCGAACTGTTGGGCCTCGACCCGCTCTACGTTGCCAACGAAGGAAAGTTCATCGCCGTCGTCCCGGCTGCCAAAGCGAACACCGCAGTCGAAGCATTGCGATCGGTCGACGTATCGAGCCGAGCCACGGTGATCGGCGAGATCAACGACGAACACGCAGGGATGGTCGTCGCTCACACGCCCTTCGGCGGGTCCCGAATCGTCGATATGTTGGTCGGTGCGCCGCTTCCACGGATTTGTTGAGCGGCTCCCGCTCAAAAGAAGTTTCGATTCGGTCCGCTCACTGAGAGAGCGAAGATCGATCAGCCGTAAGGCAGCTAACCGACCGGAACGGTGTCGAGGCCCAGCGAGTCGACCAACGACTCCACCGCGTCCCAGACCTCAGGAGCAGTTGCTCGGTCGAGGGGCTCCCCTCGGCGGTCGGCCGCCACGATGTATGAGGTTGACGGGATCACAACGTCGAGCGGAACGCCGTGTTCAGCGCACAGTTCTCCGAGTGCCTGACGCGCTTCGTCACTGTCGACCTTGTTACCGACGCCGACCCAGCGGGAGATACCGAGTTCTTTGGCGAGGCCGATTGTTCTTTGGGCGGTGATGACCGCTTTTCGACTGGGCTCCATCATCAAGATCAGCACATCGGCATTTGCCAGTGTGCCGCCGGCACGACTGAGGTGCTCGATGCCCGCCTCCATGTCGATGATCGTGTCATCGGTTTCGGATTGCAGTGCCTGGCCGAGCAGGCTCTTGACGCTGGCATGGCCGCCGCATGTGCAGCCTGCCCCGGCCTCGTCGACTCGCAGCGCCGACATCAACGCCACACCTTCGGGCGTTTCTACAGAGAAGTCTTCCATGAGCTCAGCGACTGTCATGTCTCCGCGCTGGCCCACCACCATCGATCGCGGAATTGGTGCGAGCGTTTCGGTCGCTTCAGGACTCAGGCCAAGTGAGAGCCCAAGGTTCGGGTTCGAGTCCGTGTCGACGGCCAGGACTCGGCGTCCCCTGCTGACGAGCACGCGTGCCAGAAGCGACGATGTCGTCGTCTTGCCAACTCCGCCTTTGCCAACGATTCCGATCTTCATTCGGTGCCCCATTTCCTCAGTTCCAACGTACTTTGTTGCAAGCGTAATACTCCAGCCATGTCAGGCCGGGTGGACGCGCACATCCTGCGGGACCGCTTTCCGGGTCGGGCTCTAGGCCAGATGGGCTCGTCCTATCGCCACCTGTCCGAGCGAGATTCCTCCGTCGTTGGGTGGCACCTGACGGTGGCGCATCACGTGGAAGCCGCAATCGTCCAGCAACGGAAGGAGCATCTCGACGAGTACCCGGTTTTGGAAGACTCCACCGCTGAGCGCAACGGAATTCAAACCTGTTGACTCGCGCAGGTCCCGGCAGGTGGCGACCACGAAATCGGCAAGCCCCTGGTGGAAACGGCGGGCAACAACTGAGCGAGCAACGCCAGCTTCAAGATCAGCAACGATCATCCGGATGACGTTGGCCGCGTCGGTGCCGTGCCAGGGGTAGCCGGGCTGTTCCTCGTCGCAGTCGGCGGCGAGGCCTTCGCGTGCCAGGCCCTCCAGGGCAATGGCCGCTTCGCCTTCGTAGGTGATCTCCTTGGCCAGACCACACAGGGCGGCGACGGCGTCGAAGAGCCGGCCGATCGAGGAGGTCCGCAACGTTGATGGGTCGACACAGAGCGCGGCCACGGCATCGATTCGTTCTTCGTCGAGGATGTCGCGCACCAACGCCGGTACATCGTGGAAGGTTGCTGTATCGAAGGCCGCCATGCAATAGGCCACGGCCATCCGCCAAGGTTCGCGGATAGCCTTCGCTCCCCCCGGCAGCGCCACGGGATGCAGAAACGCAGCTCGTTCATACCCGTTCGCGTCGCCGACCAGGAACTCGCCGCCCCACGCAGTGTCGTCCTCGCCCCAGCCAAAGCCATCGAAGATGACGCCGATGGCCGAGCCCTCGTGACCGTTTTCGACAAGACACGACACGAGGTGTGCGTGGTGGTGTTGGACGCCAAGGGTTGGAGCGATGTTCTGACCCATGGCGAACTTGGTCGACAGATACTCGGGGTGACGGTCGTGCACGATGAGCGCCACGTCGGCGTCTGCGAATGCGACCTGGTCGGCGATGGTTTCCTCGAACGCCCGCAGGGTTTGCGGGCTCTCAAGATCTCCCAGGTGCACCGACAACGATGCTCGATCGTCCACCGCCAAACACGTCGTGCTCTTCAGCTCAGCGCCCACGCCCAGCACCGTCGGTCCGGCTTCGCCAAGCATCACAGGCCGCGGGGCATAACCCCGAGCTCGTCGCATCACCGCGAACTCTCCGGCCATCACCATGCCAACCGAGTCGTCAGCCCGTCGCTCAATTCGCCGGTCGTGCGAAATCACGAGATCAACAAGCTCGCCGAAGATTGCTACGGCATTGTCGTCGTCGATAACGATCGGCTCGTTCGACCGATTTCCGCTTGTGCAGACCAGCGGCAAACCAACACCCTCAGCCAACAGTGCATGCAAGTGACTCGCGGGAAGCATGACCCCAAGGAGACGGGTGCCGGGCGCGACCGCGGCCGCCACTTCACTCGTGGGTCGAGCCCGAGCAAGGACGATCGGTGCAGCTGGCGATTCGAGAGCCGCCTGCGCGAACTCGTCCAGCTCGACAAGCCGCTCCGCCAAGGCCACCGACTCGACAAGCAGGGCGAATGGTTTGGCCTCGCGGTGTTTGCGATCTCGCAGGAGCAGCACCGATTCGTTGGAGTCGGCTCGACACAGCAGCTGATAGCCGCCGAGTCCCTTGACAGCCACGATCGCTCCACTGGCCAGGGCATCAATGCCCATGGCGAGGGTGGCGCCGGTGAGCTGAGGTCCGCAATCCGCACACGACGTTGCCTGGGCGTGGAAGCGTCGGTCGCCAGGGTCGGCGTATTCGGCCCGGCATGGCTCACACAGCGGGAACTCCGCCAACGACGTATTGCTGCGGTCGTACGGCAGATCTCGAACCACCGTGTACCGCGGTCCGCATTCGGTGCAACAGATGAACGGATACTGGAAGCGCCGGTTTGCTGGATCGGCGGCTTCGGCCCGGCAATTCGCACACGTGGCAACGTCTGGTGGAACCGCGCTCGACTGTTCATGGTCGACGGAGGAGCTTTGGGTGATCACGAACTCGGCATCGCCCTGAGGCGCTGATGACTCAACCACAACACGGTGTATCTCCGCCAGCTGGGGGCTGTCCGTTTGTACGCGTTGCACAAACTCGTCACACGCTGCTTCGAGACCTTCGACGATGCAGATCACGTGAGCACCGGTATTCGACACCGAACCCGCCAAGTCGAGCGACCGCGCCAACGCGAACACAAACGGCCGGAAACCAACGCCCTGGACCGTTCCGGCGATAGTCACCGTTAGACGCGTACGAACACTCACGGCAGAAGTCTACGAGACTGCCCAACCCACAATCTTGCGGAAAGAACGCGAAGTGGCCCATTCTGGTGGACATGAGAAAACTCATCTTCTTCTGCAGCGCCGACCCACGAGAAGATACGGGTGCGTTCTTTCGCGCCTATCACTTCGCCAATGTCGCAGCGAAGAGTGGGCTCGAGGCCGAAGTCCGGTTGGCCGGATCGGCCGTTGATGTCACCGACCTCGACACGCTCCCCCAAACCGAAGCCGGCGATCTCATTCGCACCAAGATCGGCGAATCGTTCGACGCCAAGTTCGACGTTTCGCTTTGACCATTCTCCAGCGAGGCCCGTGGGGTCTCAGCCGAAGACGCAGCCAACATCGGTGGATACTTCCGACAGCTCGGTGAGATTTTCACCGAAACAGCCGCCGGAACATCCGAGTTCATCTACGTCGGATGATCAGAATCGCTTTCGCCGGGAAGGGCGGCTCGGGAAAGTCGTCCGTCTCAGGCACGTTCGCTCGCCTGCTGGCGCAACGCGAACGGCCGGTGCTCGCCGTCGATTCCGACCCGCTGCCCGGCATGGCGTACTCGCTGGGCATCACAGTTGACGACCACCCAACCCCTGACGATGTGGTGGTCGAGGGCCCCGAAGGCGGTCCGCGTTGGATCCTTCGACCCGACCTTGACGCCGCCCGGTTCATCGAGTCCTACGGCACCCGCGGCCCCGACAATGTCCGCTACCTGCAATTTGGCAACACATGGGGGCATTTCCAAACGCTGCAACGTGGTCAACACGCGTGGAGCCAGGTCGTCAAAGAGATGGACCCGGCGGCGTGGAACGTCGTCGGCGACCTTCCGGGAGGCACTCGGCAAGCCATGTTCGGCTGGGCCAAGTACGCCGATGTACTCGCGATCGTCGTGGAGCCGACGGCGAAGTCAATCCAAGTGGCACGGCGGTTGCAGAACATCTCGAAAGCGGACTGGGCGCCCTCGCAGGTTGTTGTTGTAGCCAACCGCGTCGAAGATCCTGGCGATGTCCACCGCATTTCATCAGCACTCCAATCCCCGGTCATTGGCATCGTTCCAACCGACCCTGCTGTAACCGAGGCGGACAAACTCTCCCTGGCGCCTCTCGACCATCAGCCAGGACCATTCGTGGACGCGGTCGAACAGCTTGTTGGCGTAGCGGAATCCACGTACGATTTGGACATCCATTTGACGAACGGGACGCCATGAAGATCGCGGTAGTAGGCAAGGGTGGGTCGGGCAAGACGTCAGTCAGCGGTGTGCTCGCCCGAAGCTTTGCAAAGGCCGGACACGACGTCATCGGCCTCGACTGTGACACGAACCCCAACCTCGGGTTGTCGCTCGGCGTCGGCGACCTTGAAACCGAACGGCTCCTCTCGCTACGCGACCAAATCGATGAGGGCGAGCAGAAACACGCGCACACGTGGGACAACATCCTCGATGCCTACGGAACCGACGCCCCCGACGGCGTTCGACTCACGGTCGTCAATCGAATCGACAATCCCGAACCGGATTGACCGTGATGTGGACTATCCGCTGAGCAGTTGCTCAGCTCCGTTCCAGAATCAGCCACGATCATCGTTGCCGACCTCGAAGCCGGTATCGGCACCCTCACGCGCCTGCCCGAGGGTTCGGTCGACACCACGCTCGTCATCGTTGAACCGACGCCACGTTCGATCGACGTTGGCCAGCGCGCCGTCCTCGTTGCCGCCGAGCGACAGCAGGGCCACATCACCATCGTGGCCAACAAGGTCGCTGACGACGACGACGAAGCTCGCGTGCGGTCCGCATTCAGCGATCATGACGTCGTAGTCGTTCCCATCGACCCTGTAGTAAACACAGCAGATCGAAAGGGCGCCTCGCCGATTGACGTCGACCCCAACGCTCCGGCCGTCAATGCAATCGCCAGTCTCGTCTCGCTACTTGGGGGCAATTAGCTGTTGTCGATCTTTGAGGCTTCTGCTTGCGGCGCCCGGGATGTTTAGTCGGCCTCCACTGTCGATCGCTCATACGCTCAGTTTCATCAACGAGTTCACCAAAGTTCCCTTGGCGTTGTCAGAGTGTGAGGTTGGTGGTTGGGTTGCGGTCTGAGAGGGTGTCTGCGCCTCGGTCGTAGTTCCGGAACGCGGTGACGTCGTGGTGGCGGGTGTGTTTCATCGTGTCGCTTTCGTCGATTCTGCGGTTTCTGGCTTCGGTGATGAACCCGGCTCGGAGCGAGTGTCCTGAGTACTCGTTGGCGTGGGCGATGCCGGCGGTTTCGATGCGGCGTTTGAGCATGCGGTTGAATGTGTCGTCGGTGATGGTGGGGATCTTGCCTTTGGTGGTGCGGCGGATGTTGCCGCCTCGGCTGAACCCGGGCCAGAGGGTGTCGGTGCCGGCCGCGACGTTGTCGAGTGTGTTGAGCCAAGCTTGCAGGTGAGCGACCGGGTTCCATTGGCTGGCGGGGAGGTTGGGGTGGGGGTAGTAAACGCGCGATATCGGCCAATTAGCTTTGCGATTGCGTTACGACGACCGTCTCAGATGAGGATCCCTATCCGTACACCTTTGTGTCGTGGCGGCGACTGTCCGTTTGGGATCCTCATCCGCACAGAATCATGAGCCACGTGAAGATGAGACGACACCAGCCGTTGTGATCGTGAGTCGTTGTTCACGGTGCCGGGAGTTCGTGTTCTTCAACGAGTAGTGGCCAGTGATGTCCTCGTTCCAGGATAACACTGCGGAAATGGCGGAAGTCCCAGGTGAGGATGGTTGCGTTGCGACTGTGAGCGATCGCCATAACTGTTAGGTCCGTGAGGTTGACGCCCGAGTCCGCGTACTGCTCGCCGAGGTCGAGCGCTAGCTCCAACTCTGGTTCTGTTGGAGCATCGAATTGGTGGACGCCGTCGAGCAATGCTCGAGCGAACACGAATGAGGCCGTTGAGTGGCGGCCTCGACTTCGAAGGAGGAGGTCTACTTCGGTCACGATCGGCCATGGGACAAGCACCCGACGTCCGAGCCTGCCGAGGAGTTCGGCTGCGAAGAGATGTCGTTGGCCCTCGTTGCGATTCAGAGCGGAGACGATTGGGCCGGTGTCGCAGATAATCAGCTGGCGAGCCGTGAGAGCACCTCTTCGACACGCAGCGATAGGTCTTCGTCATCGCTGATGATCCCGGCGTAGGGCAGCTCTGCGGTTTCGGCGCCTGCTAGGTCGGCGATCAATGCCGAGAACGTCATGCCGCGGCGTTCGGCTTCCTTGTCGAGCCGGTCAGCAAGGCTCGGCGGAAGTGAGATGGTTCTTCGAACTGATGCCATGCCACAAGTATGAACCTCCAAGTATGAAAACGCAACCCGGCTGCGTCGCTGCGAGCCAAGGCATCGGTCAGCTCGGGACCGTGCCTTAGCGGTGCTGCGGGTCTACTAACAACCGAGCCGACGTCGCGATCTGCGTCATGCCCAACTTCTGCTCACCGGTTGAACAGCGCCTCGGCCGTCACTGGTTCTCCGTTCTGATCGAGAATCGAGATCTCGCCCGCCTCGATGGCGGCTGCGACTTGGTTCTGGAGCTTCTTTTTCTTCCGGTCGCCGCTGCCGCCAATGCCGATACCGATTGCCATACCTGCTCCGATGCCTGCGCCCATACCCGCTCCGAAACCTGCGCCGCCACTTTCCTGTGTCTCCTGTGCCAGAGCCATCGCCAGTTGCAATCCATTCATGTCATCTTCCCTCAACTATCAGTGCTATTTGTTTTCCGAGAGAGTCACGGCTGCGGATTCCACGAAACCAAGACCCAAGCACAATGCATCCAGCACTGCGGTTCTGTGTTCGTGACAAACGCTAGGGATGTGTTCAGCTGACCGGATCAGTCACGGGGCTGATTCGGGTCAGCTCTGAGGTGGAGATTCGAGGAGTGCGTGTTCGTGGGCGAAGACGATGGCGGCGGCTCGGTCGCGAAGTGCAAGCTTTCTCAGCACCGAGCTCAAGTGGGTCTTGACCGTGGCTTGACTTATGAATAGATCATCGGCGACTTCGGCGTTGGTTGCGCCCCGTCCGACAACGGCCAACACGTCGAGCTCTCTCGGAGTCAGCCGCACGAGGGCACCCGGCGCCGCTCGGTCGGCGCGACGGTAGCTGGCCAGCACGCGAGCGGTCACTGCTGGATCGAGCCAGGCATCACCCTGGGCCACCCGTTCGATGGCCCGGATGATCTCCTCACCAGGAGCGTCCTTGAGAACGAAGCCCGCTGCGCCGGCATGCAGCGCAGCGGCGATCGTCGCGTCATCGTCGAAGGTGGTCAGGACCAGCACCGGTGGACCAGCGACACGACGAACCTCACCGGTCGCGGTCGCCCCGTCCATACGTTTCATCCGGATATCCATCACCACAACGTCGATGAGGTGACGCCCCAGAGCATCAAGCACCTGATCGCCGTCGTCGCGTTCCGCCACCACCTCGAGGTGCTGGCTGGTCTCCACCACCCGGCGCAGGCCCTGACGAACGAGGGCCTGGTCGTCGACGAGCAACAATCGGATCATGCCGGGATCCTCGCTTTGAGTCGCCAGGACCGGGCCCCGTCGGTCGGCCCGGTCTCGAACGTGCCGCCGACCGCGGAGACCCGGGCCCGAGCAACGGACAGCCCGACACCACTCCCCTCGTCTGCGTTGCCGCCGCTGCGGCTGGTGTGGTTGACGATCTCGAGCTCGACAGCGCCATCGGCGGCAGCAATGCGCACGTCGATCGGCCCGTCTCCGTGCCGCACGGCATTGGTGACGCCCTCTCGGACCAGCCGATAGGCGGTGACCGAGGCGAGCTGAGACAACCCGCCGGTGTCGATGTCGATGGCAGAGCAGATCTCCACCCCGGTGTCAGAGAAGCTCCCAAGCAATGCCGCGAGATCACCGAGATCGGGCTGGCTGTGCAGCGCTGGCCCGTCGGCGTTACGCAGCAGACGCACGATGCTGCGAATCTCGTGCATGCTCGCCCGCCCGTTGCGTTCGGCTTCCTCGAGCGATTCGATCGCGGCCCCTGAATTCGCCGGCAGCGACAATCTCGCCGCGTTGATGTGCAACATGGTCACCGCCATGGCGTGCCCGACGATGTCGTGCACATCAGCCGCCACTCGCTGGCGTTCCTCAACGATCACCGTGTCCGCGACACGTTCCTGCGCGGCTCGAAGCTCAGCCACCGCGAAAGCGAATCCGACCACCAACGCAACAACCCCGGCCGAAACCACCAAGGTCCCCGCTGCGCCTTCATAGGCCCGACTCATCCCGACCAGCGTCATCATCGCGATCAGCGACCAGTACAGCCACGCCGGCTGGAGATGGGTCCACCACCTTCCCCGCTCGCCCCGCACACCCAACAGCCGGCGCAGACCTTCCACCACGCCGACCCCGCCGACGACGTAGAGCACCCACGCCCCCACAGCAGTCTCGTCGTGAACCACCTGACCGCTCGCCCACACCATCAAGCCCACAGCGAACACCACCGAACCCAGCCCGACCTGAGGCGACACCCACCGCACCGACGAACCCCCACCCCGACCGGAGCCAGACCCCGCTTCCCGCACCGACATCATCTCGACCATGCATCCAGTATCCCCGCAAACCGTTCCCCTCACCTCAGCTCCAGGGATGAGAACGATCGGCCGCATATCGACGACACGACATACAGTCGCACTGCGATCTCGGCCGCCAACCAAGAACCGTCACAGAACCACCGTCGGTTCACGCAGGAGAACGACCATGAACATCATCTGGGGCCTGGTCATCGCGGCGGTCGGCGCGCTGTTCATCACCGGGGGTCGCGCCAAGTCCGACTTCGGCCTCTACCGACTCCTCGTCGCCCGCTCACGAATCCTCTGGGGCGACCGCGCTCAGCGCAGCGTAGGCGCTTCCCAGTTCTGCGGCATGCGATTGGATGCCGCTGATTCAGCGTGATCGCTGCATCCGCCCGGTCTCGTGGACCCCGATGCTGAGGCCCGTAGCGAGTAAGAGCGGCCGGCGGCCGTTTCCGGCTACACATCCTCGACTGCGGCACGGATCAGGGACGCAATCTCGTCGACCGCAAGTTCGCCAGCCGCCACTGCGTATACAAGTTCGTAAACAACCTCGTTCGAGAGCTTCGATGGTGTCTGGCCGTTGAGCTCGAGGAATACCGCAGTAGCGAGCCACCCGAGACGTTTGTTGCCATCGATAAGCGCATGGTTCTTCAGAATGGATTGCAGCAGAGCAGCCGACTTGGCCCAGAGATCGGGATAAGCGTCCTCGCCGAACGCAGTGGTCTGTGGTCTTGCAGCGGCCGAACCGAGTAGGCCAATATCGCGTATCGGCGGCGGCTCGCCGAGAAGCAGGATCGTCAGTTCGATGAGGTCGTCGAGGTCGAGGTACTCGATCGGCACAGTCATTTGATCAGCGCGGTCATTCGCCGAGACGGCGCAATGCATCCGCGTGTGACCGCATCACCTTCTCCGCTGCAATAGCCACCCGCTCGCGATGATCGGCACCAGCGACAAACTCTCGCACTGCCCGACGAGCCGCTTCCTGCATCGACATACCCTCCGCCTCAGCTCGCGCTTGAAGGGCAGCTTGCTCGTCTTCGGTCAAACGCAGAGTCATGGCCATGGACCCAATGGTATCACTTTGATACCGTTCTGGCCACCAGTCCGCCCGCTGGCTCGCTTGAAGATGAGGTTGAGGGCACAGCAGCCCGCTCTGTTGTGTAGCTGTTCGCCTAGTCAGGACACGGAGAACGCGGCCAGGAATGCGTCGGTGATGCGTTCGACGTCGGTTTGGCTGAGTCGGGCGCCGGCGAACAGGTACTGGTAGAGGACTGGCCCGACGAGGTGGGCGGCAGCGATCTCCTCGGTCAGGAGATCTACACCCACGTGACCCCGCCGATGCAGAGCGACGCCGCCGAGCGTGTTGCAAACCGGATCTTCAAGTCAGATCATCGCTGAGGTAGAGAACATCGGTGCGGACGTCAAACTGCTTTCGCTCACCTTGCGTCGGGATGAAGTGTCGCTCGATCTCTTCCGGTACAGGAATGAACACGCGATTGCCGAGGACGAGCGTTGATGTCCTATATGGGCCACCACCTGAAGCGGTCGTTGCCAGTCCGTTCAGTAACACGTCGTAGTACAGACCAAATCGCCCTGAATGGTGCTGGAAAACGAAGAGTACCTTCTGTCCTCCCCACACGATCGACGTCGAATGGGCTTGCTGAAAGAACTCGCTGTTCTGTCTGAATGCGGAGTCGGTTAAGGACAAGAACGTCTTGTATCCGTTGAAAGAACTGTCGCTTGTCAGAAGCCGAGCAGCCGTCGCTGCCAGGCAACTGATGACAAATTAATGACATCGGGCCAAAAAGCAGAATCCCCAGGCCTTTGACCTGGGGAAACTCGGTGTCGGAGGGGCGAGTTTAACCCAAAGTACACGCGCGCCCTGGACCGCCGAACTGGTCGCCGCATAGGCGTTTAGCCTGGTCATCGGCGCCTTGCGGTCAGGCGGAGTCCTGAAGCTCCGCACCGCCGGGATTACCGAGCACTATGTGTGGATTCGAGCCTGGTTGGTCTGGTTCTCCGCCGTGTCTATTCGGTTCGGAGTTGGCCAGCGTGGGCCGTTGTAGTGGTGCCGAGGGCTGCGACGGTTGCGGCGAGCGCAGTGCAAGCAACTCCGGTTGCGAGGATGGTTGCTGTTCCTTCCCATGGCAGTGCCTTGCCGATGGTGGTGAATCGGAGCCATGAGGTACCGCTGAGCGCGCCGAGTGCTGACGCTAGAAGGAGCCCAAGGATGAGCGGTGCGGCGGTGGTGACGACCTCGGCTTTTCGCTGCACGGTCGCGGGGACCCCGATAGCTGCGAGATGGGCGGCGATTCGTCGTCGTTCGAGGGCCCGGTCGGTGGCTGCGAGAGCGGCGGCTCCGAGGCTGATGATCATCGTGAAGATGGTCGTGACGGTCAGCAGCGCTGCCATGGTGGGGGCGTTCTGGCCCCTCGTTGCGCTAGAAGCGCCGGTGTCAACGAGTGCGGTGGGTGCCGCGGCGATCAGGTTGCCGACGGCGGTTTCAAAAGAGGTGTCGGCGTCGACGGCGACCAAGGTCAGCGAACCGAGGCTGTCAAAGTCGCTGAAGACTGCGTCTGCGGTGGGCTGGTCGAGGAGGCTTGGTGAGATTCGCAGGTCGCCTGCTGATCTGGACGAGCGGCGGTCGATGCCGATGGCGACCCGACCCTGCAGGGGTTCAGCAAGCTCAGTGTTCAGGTCGAGTTGGTCGAGGAGTTCTCGGACTGGGAACGCCAGCTCTGCGGGTGCAGTGTCGGCTCCTTCGCGAAGCCGCTGGGGTTGTGTGTCGTTGCAGTCGTCGGGGTTTTCGAGCTCCACGAGCTTGTCGGCGTCTTGGCATGAAGCCAGCAGCACATTGATCGAGTTGCCGTTCGGGTCAGCGATCTGGCGAGTGCCTGCGACTGCGACGATCCCGGATGTGCTGCGTATTCGTTCGATGTCGGCGGTCGGGGAGCTAAACAAGGCGATGACCACTTGTTGTGCAGGTTCTGCGTTCTGAGGGGCGGGTTCACGGTCGCCGTAGGAGAGCGTGAATTGGACTAGTAGGGCTTGGGAGAATCCGGCGGCGAAGACGATCACGAGCATTCCTGCTATGACTCGCCCGATTGCTGTGGGCTCGAACGCCAGCCTCCGCGCCGCAAGCGTCCGGGGTGGTGACGGTCGAAAAGAGAGCAGGGCCCAAGAGCAAATTCGGGCAAGGTGCGGCACGGCGAGCATCAACCCGATTGCGGTGGCGAAGTTGCCAGCGATGAAGGTCAGCAGCCAGAGGTCATCATCCATTGATCGCCCTGCGATGAGGGAAACGGTGAGGAGCCCGGCTCCGAATACGATCGGGCCAAGTTTCCATGAACGAGGGTGCGGCGCCGGGACATCGCGACGTGCGCTGAATGGGTGCTCGACTGCCGGATTCGCGCCGAGCAAGGACGCGCCCACAGCAATCGACATCACGCCAATTGTCACCAGTGCGAGAACGGGTAACGGCAGGCTGATGTCGGCTGCCCACCACCGCAATGACCCGATACCAACCCGCTGCGAAACGGGTTGAAGCCCGATCCACATCAGAAGGGCAACCGACGCTCCGACCAAAGCGACCATCCCGGTTTCCACAGCGAGCACCCGCCGAGTTCTTCGGGCTGACAGACCAATGAGACGCAACGCAGAAAGCCGACGTTCCCTGGAACGGGCTGACAGCCTCGCTGACACTGCGATGAGCACGGCGAGCGGTCCGACAATGAGCGTGAGCGCTCCCACGATCATGACTCTTGCTGAACGTGGATCGAATACTTCTTCAGGTCCGCCAGGGTTTCCGATCCCCGTGACAGCGCTGAATCCGTCGAAGTCTTCCGGGGCAACACCGAGGACAGCGACCAGGTGGTCTGGAGCTGTCAGCGCGTCATCGGCGACACGCGCCACAATTGTCTGGTCGAAACGGGCGGCGACAATTGGATCGATGGCGATCAGTTCCGCAAGCGCTGGCGATACCGCCATCTCTCCCGGCGAAGGGAACCGGGGCAACCATGAAGGAACTTGCGGTTCAGGTCCGTTTCCTGTTTCGGCAACGACCAACCGGTCGAGAAAACGGCCGTCGACAACGTCGGTGTACAACGCCGCTCGCAGAGGAGCGTCAGCGACCTTGGGGGGGTCGGTGACTCGTACCGGTTCAAGCTGGTCAAGCCGATCATTCTGGGCGGCGATTACCCCGGGGATACTGAGCATCGTCAACACAGCAAGCACGGAAACGCCGACACCAAGAGCCAACGACGAAGCACGCACCAGTCCAGCACGGCCGCCGCTACGCAATAGCCGAATGCCGAGAGTGATGTCTCTGCTGAGGTCAGCCACCGATGAGCGTTCAGACATCACGGCGTGCTTTGAGCGTCGGCAACGGTCTGTCCGTCGGCAACGATGACGTCGCGATCGCAGTACGACGCAAGTCGGGACTCGTGGGTGACCATTACCACCGCCGTGCCTTGCTCGCGAGCCCGACCGATTAACGCTTCCATGACAAGCTGAGCGTTCGTCGAGTCCAACGCACCGGTCGGCTCGTCAGCAAACACGATCTCCGGCGAGTGGACCAACGCTCTGGCCACAGCCGCCCGTTGAAGCTGACCTCCGGACACTTCACTGGGGCGATGAGTTCGGTGATCGATGATGTCGAACCGTTCCAGCAGCTCCTGAGCCGCCTTGTCAGCGCGCTGACGATCGCCCGACAACAGCCACAAAGGCAACGCGACGTTCTCCAACAACGACAGTTCAGGCACGAGTTCGCCGAACTGGAAGACCATCCCCATCTTCTTCATCCGAAGCGCACTGTTCGCCTTGTCATCAAGGCCTCGCATGGCCTGGCCTTGAAACGAAACGTCGCCACGATCAGGGGCGAGTAAGCCAGCGAGGCAGTGCAGCAAGGATGACTTGCCAGAGCCCGACGAACCCATCACCGCAACGAGCTCGCCCGGTTCAACAGCGATAGACGCACCCGACAAAGCGGTGGTGGCGCCGAAACTCAAATGCAGCTCTTTGGCTGCGACAACTGGGACTTCAGACATCTTGGTTCTCCGTCCAACGCGTGGCTCGTTCGCCAGCTTGATCAATCCATTCGAGGTCGGCTTGGAGGTGGGCAACGAGGTAGTCGACTGCCAGTTGACTCTCGAACGATCCGTCAAGTGACGAACGCAACTCGCGCATTCGCGCCAGGTGAACGGCTCGCTGGCTAGCCAGGATTGACGTCGCGGAACGTCCGGTAATCAGAGCGACGACAACCTTGGCGTAGATCGGACCCAGCGTCGTCGCTTCCGGCGGTTGCGGAGTACTAATCCACGACTCCAGCTCTTCCACCCCACCTCCGGTAATCACATACATCTTCCGATCTGGCCCCAAACCAGACTCGGCGTCGCCAACAGCGACCAAACCATCTCGTTCCAACCGCCCGAGCGTCGAGTAGATCTGGCCAGACTTGAGAGGCTTCGCCGATCCGAACCATGAGTCATAGACAGCCTTCATCCCGTACCCATGTTGGGGACCCCGCTCAAGCAGGCCGAGGAACGAATGCGAGACACTCACACCCGAGAGGGTAGCCACTCAGTGTCTACACCGACAACCTACATTGTCTCGGTCCTCCAGACTTCGGATGAGAACAAGCGCAACACGCTGGCATTCGCATCCAATCGAAAGCCGATCTCGGAGCCAGCCAACTGGGCGCATAATGCCGGGCCCGAATCGAACGACGAACACCACGCAACCGGCCGAAGTGTGCCGCAGCCGGCCCAACCAACTCCACCGCATATTCACGGCCAACAGTCGACCAAGCTTCGCTCCCCCACTCACGCGTCGATCGGAGCGAAGACGACCGCTGCTGATCACTCATCTTCCAGGCAGACCAATCGCTGCGAGGAGAACGGCATGAGATCAGACTCCAGCAGCTCCGAACGGCTGCCTGGTACACGGAAAAAACAGTGCCTGACCAGGGAAAATCCTGATCTGAAACGTGTCGGAGGGGCGAGTTTAACCCAAAGTACACGCGCACCCTGGAGTGTCGAGCTGGCGACCGAATAACGCGAAATGCCTGGTCACAGGCTTGCACTCGAGATCCAAGTACCTTCAGACGCCGTTAGCTGTGCACCGCCGAGTGGCGCAGCCGTCGTGCACGCCGGGGTCCCAGCGACCGCCGCCCGTCAGGTGGAAGGGACGGCCCGGTTGGCGATGCGTTGGAGGGGT
>ENA-ORXT01000132-ORXT01000132.1-marine-metagenome-genome-assembly--contig:-NODE-132-length-124415-cov-20.259583_pt1 | contig 124415 bp, 124 predicted proteins | sample MGYA00237868_ERZ511482 | MGnify/ENA metagenome assembly ERZ511482 | reverse complement strand
TTATTCCATGTCTGGCTTCCGTTCCTTGCCAAGCTGGGCCTTCCCTTTCCGCTTGGAGGTACAAGCAATCACATACGGGCAAGCTTGCTCGAACGCACGCAAGGTTGGGATGCTTTCAATGTGACCGAAGACGCGGACATGAGTTTTCGCATCGCGGCGAACGGCGGGCGTATTGGTTATATCCTACCACCCACCGAGGAAGAGGCGGTCCAGAATTTAAAGCCTTGGATGAAACAACGATCCCGCTGGATAAAGGGTTATCTTCAGACGTGGATTATTCACATGAGGCGTCCACTCGCACCCGGCGGCAAAAGAGGGTTTTTGCGCCAAATCACTTTACAGCTTACCATTGGGCTCACCTTGCTGACCGGGTTTTTTCATGTCCCGTCACTTCTCATCGTCTCTTATTTATACGTCTTCGGACCACCCGCGGACATATCTCCATTCTTAATGGGAAGCTTCATCACTGCTTACGCCTCTGGCTTACTCATTGGAGCGGCGGGCCTCATTAGGGCTGGAAAGCCAGGCTTATTATGGCAAATACCCTTCATGCCATTTTATTGGCTCTTGCACTTTATACCGGCGCTGATGGCCCTGTATGAGCTTTGCGTCCGGCCTTTTTACTGGCATAAAACGGAGCACGGTGTTAAAAGCTCGCCGCCTCCGATCTCGACAAAAACTTGAACATATTATGTCCCACACTACAGACTTGACCCTCACACTATTTATCATTCTGTTGTGCGTAACCTTAGGCGCATTTAGTTTTCGAAAGCATTTCGCCAAACATGACGAGCTTAAACCGCGCATGGTTCCCTGGATCATTATCAGCCTCGCTTGCCTCGCGACCGCCTTTATGTTGACGGTTCATCTTGTAAATTTGCTTGGGCTCGAAACTGGTGGACGTCTCTAATTCCAAAATTATCGTTTTTCGATAGTTTTCTATTGTTTTACGGCATGTGCTTCTTTAGGTATAGTTTAAGAGAGAGGGGAATTTTTCATGTTACATATCGAGAATCTGCACAAGCGCTTCGGCGACGTCCACGCGCTTAACAATATCAGCCTTGACTTAAAGCCCGGCCTATTTGGCCTGCTTGGCCCGAACGGCGCCGGCAAATCAACGCTCATGCGTACACTCGCCACACTGCAAACACCGGACGAAGGTATGATTACATATAACGGGACAGACATTACCGAAAATCCGGATGTTATACGTTCCACTCTCGGTTATCTCCCGCAGGATTTTGGCGTCTATCCCCGCATGAGCGCCTTAGCCCTACTGGATCATATCGCTATTTTAAAAGGCATTACGAACAAAGGTGAGCGTAAGGAACAAGTCGAAACCCTCCTGCAAATGGTCAATTTATGGACTCATAAATCGGCGTCCGTGGCCACATTTTCAGGCGGTATGCGCCAACGCTTCGGCGTGGCGCAGGCGCTGCTTGGTGACCCTCAGCTCATTATTGTCGATGAACCTACAGCAGGTCTTGACCCTCTGGAGCGTCAGCGTTTCCTCGATATCCTATCGCGCGCAGGTGACGACAAAATTATTATTCTTTCCACCCACATCATCGAAGATGTGCGCGACCTTTGCACAGATATGGGCGTCATGGGTAATGGTAAATTGATTGTCCGGGGCGCGCCTGAAGAACTGATTAAACGAATTGACGGACAGGTTTGGACGCAGCGCATTGAGAGCGACGAAAGGGTCGACCGCCTGAAAAACGAAATGCAGGTTCTCTCAACACGGCGCCTACGCGGGGCCACCGTTGTGTCAGTTCTGTCCGCAACAACACCAGGTACGGGATGGGAATCGCGAGACGTGCTTCTTGAGGACGGATATTTTGCTTATCTGAATGGGTTTATGAAAGCTGAGGAGTTACGCCATGCTGCGTAAACTCCTAAAATTTGAACTTTCATTACATATACGGCAAGTCGGATTTTGGCTGGCTCTCTTTGTTATGCTTGCCATCGGCATCTTGTTTTCTTCTCATGAAGATTTTGCCATAGGCGTTGCAGGCGGTGAACGTGTCAAAGTCAATGGGGCCATCCCAATTGCTATAACAATGTCGGCTTTCAGCCTTTTCTCTATTTTCTTCGCGGCCGTCTTTGTGGTTACCGGCGTCATGCGCGACGACACACATAAATCTGTTGAAATCGTTCATTCAACACCCGTAACAACCCGCGATCTATTGCTATCGCGAATGCTCGGCGTCTGGATTGTGACTATGCTAAGCCTATCTGGACTTGCTCTTGGAACGATTATCGGCACTTTATCTGTACCCTTTGTGCCTTGGGGAGACGCGGAAACCTTTAAGAGCTTTAACCTGTTGCATTACCTGCAGCCCTTCTTCTTATTCATCGTCATCAATGCCTTATTCGTCTCCGGGATTTATACAGCCATAGCTGTTGTCACCCGGAACCGCACCTTGGTTTACGTCAGTGCCGTTGGGTTATTGGTACTCTATCTTATCGGCGGCGTTGTCGCGGGTGAGCGTCCGGATGAGTGGATTGCCGCGCTCGTAGATCCGTTTGGCGCTACATCTCTCGCGGTCGAAACTCAGTATTGGCCTGCGGCCGAGCAAAATGAAAACATGGCGCCTATAACGGGCTGGGTGGGACTCAATAGACTTGTTTACGGGATTATCGGTTTGGCGCTTTTCGCGCTCTCATTTGTATTTTCAACGCGCGGCATTCACACGCGCCGCGGTAAAACGCGTCTTGGCGACGACATTGCTACGCTGCCGACACACGTGACGCCTGTTAAACCCGTTCTTGGGAGCGGTTTTGCATTCACAAGTTTCTGGGCGCGTTTGAAATTTGAATATCTATCAACCGTTCGCAGCACCGCATTCATCATTCTTGTCGGGATTGCTCTTGCGCTATTCGGTGTTGTGCTGCTCGTATCGATTTTCATGGGCGCGAGCACGTCTCTCCCAACGTCAAATTTCATGACGCAAATAGCCCTGGGATCTCTTGTTTTCCCGATGCTTATCATAATGATATTTTTCGGCTCCGACATTATGTGGCGCGACCGGACTGTAAATATGCACGGAATTTTGGACGCGACGCCCGTTAAGGATGTTTCGCTTCTCTTTGCTAAATGGGGGGCCTTGGCTTTGCTTTTGCTGACCTTGATACTTGGTTTGCTCGGGGCCGGCATGATCGCTCAACTTGGTTTTGGCTGGGGCAAGGTTCCCGTTGTGCCTATGACTTTCCTGGCTATAGGTATTGTCAGTTTCTTTGTCGGATTTTTCTTTCAGGGTATGCTCGTTATGTTCATTCAGAACTTTATGCCCGGACGCATTGTCGGAATGCTCGTCAGCGGGGCCATCCTGATCGGCCTCATCTTCTTTATTGGACAATTACCATTCTACCATCCGCTCATGAATTTTGGCAGCGCAGGAGCTGGCCAGTATTCTGAAATGGCGGGCTTTTCCAGCATGGCAAGTTTTGGATGGGAGTTCGCTTATTGGATGGGTCTTATCTTAATCTTAGGGGCCCTCTCTGTTTGGGTTTGGCGGCGGGGTCATCAGATTGGCCTAAAAACGCGCCTCCGGGACATGCGTAAACGTATGAGTATCCCGTCTCTTGCGACCGCGGTTTTAGGCACTCTGCTCTTTGCCGGATTTGGCTATGCAGGCCTCCAAAGCTACCAAGCTGAAGATTATCAAAACTCAGACCAACGCGAAGCGCGTCAGGCGGATTTTGAAAAACTTGTTGGCGATATGTGGAAACGCCCCCCTCCCCGCATTACCTCCGTGAGTGTGGATGCTGACTTTTACCCTGACAAAGGCACTGGTGAGTTCCGTGGCCGGTACACCATTGATAATCCCTTTGATGAACCTATCCGCCGGACAACTGTCTTCTCTGGCGTAGGGGTAAAAAACATCACCAAACTGGATATCGACGGCGCGGCTGTTGTTAAGGGTGAAAAAGTTGCTGATGAACTCAGCAAAACACACGGCGTACAGGAAGTGGAGTTTGATCCGCCCCTGCAACCTGGCGAGAGCCGCGAAGTCACATTTACCACGCAATTTGTTCAAGCGACTTTGACTGAGCCCTCACGGATTGCCCAGAACGGGACATTTGTGAATAATACAGATGCGCTCTTAGTCTTCGGCAATCTTCAACAAGGGTTCATGTCAAACCCTGATAAACGTCGTAAATATGATTTAGATGAACGCATAAAGTGGCCTGACCGCGATGATAAAGACGCGCGGCGCTATAATCTTCTGACTAGTTTTGCAGGATATGCTGATCATGTCGATTTCGACGCTCATATCTGCACGATTGAAAGCCAAATTCCTGTGGCACCCGGAAAATTTGAAGGCGAAACGATAAAGGATGGCCGACGCTGTCGTGACTACAAGTCCATAAATCCTATCCAAAACTTCTTTGCCTTCCTGACCGCGGAATATGAAGTCCGCAAAGAGGTTTGGAACAATCCGAACGGCGATGATGTGGAGCTAGAGATATATTTCCACCCTAGCCATAAATTTAATATCGACATCATGTTCGACGCCATGCACGAGTCCATGGAAACCTACACTGAAACATTCAGCCCTTATCAGTATGCACAGTTAAGGATCATGGAATTTCCATATGCCAGCTTCGCGCAAGCCTTTGCGGGCACAGTGCCCTTCTCAGAAAACATTGGGTTTGTTCAAGACCCCGGGGATGCAGAAGATACGAAAAGTGTAGACTTTGCGACCTATGTCACGATGCATGAAATCGGGCATCAATGGTTTGCGCACCAAGTTATTGGCGCCTACGCGAAAGGGTCAAATCTGCTTTCTGAAGGCCTAACCGAAAATGCGACTATGCTGGCCTATGAAAGACATTATGACTTTGCTAAAGCGCGCCGCGTGCACGAAGAGCGCACTACAGTACAGTATCTAACCACGCGTACTTTTGAGCGTGATGAAGAGCCCGTTCTCGCGAAAGCTGAGGGGCAAGGATATCTGAACTATCAGAAGGCGAGCTGGGTATTCTGGGGCATGCGCAACACGATGGGCAATGACAACATCCAACGCGCGGTCAAACGCTTCTTGGTTGAGCATCATGGCGACAAAGGCGCGCCTTATCCCACGACGCTAGAATTAATCTCAATTCTTAAAGAGGAAACCGATCCAAAATATCATCAACTCATCGAAGATTATTGGAATAAAATCACCTTCTGGGACTTATCTTTTTCTGATGAAATTAAGGTAAGCGCTAAAGGCAATACATTCGACGTCTCTATTCCTGTTAAAATTGATAAAAAATATGCCTCTGAAGAGGACGGCAAGGAAACGTCCGTCAGTAAAATCGACGGCGCGGAGCTCGGCGAATGGGTTGAGATTGGTTTTTACACCGACAATCCTAAGGATGATCTTGGGGCCATGCCTTATACGACGAAAATGGTGTATTTGGATAAAACGGAAAGCGTTCAGGCATTCACTTTGGACAAGCAACCAGCCTATGTTGTACTGGACCCAAAACGCTCTCTCATCGAGCGGAACGTCACTGACAACGTCAAAAAGCTAGACGATGAGCTTGAAGCCAGCAATTAGGCGTTACGCACGTAAATTAAACTTATGTCAGATTCTGCTAACGCGGGTTGCGAAAGCGCCCGCCTTTCCTATGTGATAGTCTATAATATTTAAATGGAGCAAACATGCGTAAAACTCTTCTAGCTGGCGCGGCTGGCCTCGCGCTCATTTTAGCCCCCGCCGCAATCTCACAAATCTCATTCCAACCTGCCGCTGCTGTTGGTCAAACCGGCGCGATGACCTATGACGCCAATCGCGGCGTCCTGACAATGGCTCCGCTTTTGGAGAAAGTGACTCCTGCCGTCGTTAGTATCGAAACCTCTGGCAAAGCGTCTTCCAAGTCTATGCCCAGCGATCAGCAAGAATTGCTCGAGCGTTTCTTTGGCGGGCGTATGCCGCAGCAAAATAGTCGTCCGCGCGGATCTTTAGGTTCGGGCGTTATTGTCGATGCCGGCAAAGGCTATATCATCACGAATCATCACGTTATTGACGGCGCGGAAGATATTTACGTGACTCTCGAAGATCGCCGCGAAATTGAAGCGACGCTCGTCGGGAGCGATCCTAAAACGGATATCGCTATTCTGGAAATCGACGCCCAAAATTTGACGGCCCTTAAATTGGCCTCGTCTCGGTCTGTAAAAGTCGGGGACTATGTCATCGCAGTCGGTAACCCCTTTGGCCTCAGTTCAACTGTAACCTCCGGAATTGTTAGCGCCCTAGGCCGCGAGAGCGGACGCGGGGACGGTTATCAGGATTACATCCAAACTGACGCGGCCATTAATCAAGGCAATTCCGGCGGTGCGCTCGTCAATTCTAAAGGCGAGCTCATCGGTATTAATACAGCCATTCTCTCTCGCTCCGGCGGCAGTAACGGTATCGGATTTGCCGTACCTACAAAAATGATTAAAGGCGTGATGGGACAGCTCGTTGAATTCGGCGAAGTAAAACGCGGGCGCATCGGGATTACCATCAGCGACATAGATGCGGATCTACAAGAAGCCCTGAACCTGACTGTTCGCGAAGGTGCTCTGATTAACAGCGTGAGCGAAGATAGTCCTGCGGACAAAGCGGGTCTGAAAGCCGGCGATGTTGTTGTCGGGTTTAACGGCGAAATTATTTATGACGCTTCGGACATTCGAAATGAGGTGGGCCTGGTTCAGCCGGGACAACGCACAGACATTTCTTATATCCGCGATGGCCGCAAACGCACCACGCGAATTCTTGTCGAAGAGGTTGAAGAAGAACGTGTCGTTTTGGATGACAGCGCAGCGGATGACATCCCAGCAATGGAAAGTTTCTCGGGCGCTGAGATTATTGACATCCCCAAAGACGTTAACCCGCGCGGCGGCGATGCAGGCGTCTATGTCTCAACGGTTCAAAGCGGCTCCAAAGCGGCCCGCGCTGGACTACGAACAGGCGATATCATCCGCGAAGTTGACCGCCGCGAAATTTCTGACCTCGGAGATTTTGAAGACGCCATCGCAGACAAGGAAGGCGTTCTTGCGCTGACCATCGAGCGCGAGGGAACTAATTTGTTCATCGCCGTTCGTTAGAATTATGAAACACAATTATAATGAGATGGCAGACCTTTGGGTCTGCCGTTTTTTATTCTAGCGCCTTGTCGTCAAAAATATCTTCAATAGACCGCTCAAACAGACGCGCAATTTTAAACGCCAGCGGCAATGACGGATCATACTTTCCCGTCTCAATCGCGTTGATCGTTTGACGCGAAACATCCAATTGTTTCCCAAGAGTAGCTTGGGACCAATCTCGCTCGGCACGAAGGGTTTTCAGGCTGTTTTTCATAGCATTGCGCATCCTACATTATCGCGCTTGCCTATGATAACCGCCGCTAATCCATAAAATAAATAGAAGCCGGGCATGACATAAAATATTGGAAGCTTTGGCACGGGTGTGAAGAACTCTAAAAACCCCCAAGCCGTTGACGCCGCCATCGTCGCGATAAGGCCCCAAAGTATAGCTTTTATCTGAATCATTCTGAGAAACTCATCGATCTCCAAGACAAACCGCGCATGGGCCCACATCCAAACAAAGACAAAGACTGCGGGCGTAAGGGCCATGATGTATGTAAGAAGCGTAGCAGGTCCCTCTTCACTTATTCCCATCGAGACGCCAAAGACGCTGGTTAAGTAAGCTACCATTGATGGGACGAATACCCCGAAGTAGCGTTTTTTGGCTTGTTTATTAGTCATGTCTCACCTCCTATTGATGTAAAGTAGGCTTTACCTAGACAAGGAAACTTGACATGTCAAGCGTGCTTTACAAAATTTTCACGCGATTGTGTGTGGCGGTGCGGGGTTTGCGCGTTATAAGCGCCCTATGAACGCACCGATTGATCCCCGAAAATTTCAAGACCCTGTCAAGACCGCCAAAGGCGAGCGGCGGGCGCTTGTGTCCTTTACCGGGCTCAAGACGCTCTGGTTTAACTCAGGGTCACTCTGCAATATTGAGTGCGCGAATTGTTACATCCAAAGCTCCCCCACCGCCGATCACTTTGTCTATCTGACGCCTGACGATATGCGGCCCTACCTTGATGAAATTGACACGCTCGGCTACGGAAAAGTCGAAATCGCATTCACGGGCGGAGAGCCTTATCTAAACCCTCATATGATAAAGATGAGCGAAATGGCGCTGGAACGTGGCCACGAACTTCTCATCCTGACAAATGCAATGAAGCCTATGATGCGCCCGCGTGTGCAAAAAGGGTTATTGGATTTAAACGAGCGCTACGGCGATAAAATGACTCTTCGGGTGAGCCTCGACCATTTTACGGAAGATGGCCATGACGCAGAACGCGGCGACGGAAGCTTCACCATCGCTCTTAAAGGCATGGCGTGGCTCACCGAGCACAAATTTAAACTCAATATTGCGGGAAGGTCTGCCTTTGCCGAAAGCGAAGACGATGCGCGCACCGGATATGCGGCGCTTATCAAAGACGAAGGCTGGAACATTGACGCGAACGACCCTACGGCAACCCTCTTATTTCCAGAAATGGACGAAAACGTGGACGTTCCGGAAATCACGACAGAGTGCTGGGACATACTCAGCGTGTCGCCTGACAGTATGATGTGCGCGAATTCCCGCATGGTTGTGAAACGTAAAGGCGAGAGCCAAGCTGCCGTTCTTGCCTGCACATTACTTTGGGATGATCCACAATTTGAGACCGGCAAAACCTTGGCCGAGTCCCGCAAAGCCGTGCGTCTCAATCATCCGCATTGTGCCAAGTTCTGCGTATTGGGCGGAGCGTCCTGCTCGGCTTAATCTTTGAAGTGCTTTGAGAGACGCAAGCCCTGAGCCTGATAGTGAGAGCCGCCCGTCCCGTAGAGCGCCGTTGGCGTTTCGGTCATGTTTTCAAACACCAGTTTTGCAACGGGTTGACCATGGCGCAAAATAAATGGCACGTCACGCCCCCGAACCTCAAGTACAGCGCGCGACCCCGCGCCTCCCGCTTCTTTCATCCCAAAACCCGGATCAAAGAACCCGGCATAATGCGCGCGAAACTCGCCAATTTCAGGCGCAATAGGCGCCATTTCAGCGGCTTGGTCTTCGGGTATTTCTACGGCCTCAGCAGACGCCAATATATAAAACTCATCCGGGTCCAGAACCAGCGTTCCGTCGGGAGCGGTTAGCGGCTCCCAATAGTCCCGTGCCGTGTGGCCGCCGACATTAGATATATCTACAAGACCCGCGTGACGGCGGGCGCGGTACCCAATTGGGCCGTCGCCGATACCTTTTAGGTCTATACTAACGGTTGCCGCGCCCATTTCTTTGAACTCGCCTTGGCGAAAACGGATTTGAACAAGTTTGTCACCAGGGCGAACAAGAATAGAGAATGTCCGCGGCGCAATCTCGACGTAAAGAGGGCCTTTATATCCGGCCGCAACGGCATCAAAAGCATCCGCCCCATCGCAAATTACGCGCGTAAAGACATCAAGACGTCCTGTGGAACTTTTAGGATTGGCCGAGGCCGATAGACCCTCAGGCAAAGCCAGAATCTCCATCAGGGGAACCAAATATACACACCCTGTTTCCAGAACTGCGCCCGCTGAAAGGTCAATCTCATGCATGACAATGCCGTCTAAACACGCCGTCACTGCGCGGTCGGACCCCGGTAAAAAACTCGCCCGCATTCGGTACGCTTTTGTGCCAAGCCGCAAGTCCAAGCTCGCAGGCTGGACTTGTGTATCGCCAATATCATGTGCGGCCATTATGGCCTGGTCCGCAATAAGGCGCGCAATAACTTGTTGGGGTAAAATACCATTTTCCATAGACTTGGATTATCACCTCATTCGCGTGAGGCAAGAAAGAAGGTTAAAAAAACATATCCTCGCTGGGTAAAGCGCTTGCTAGTCTCTGTGAAACGATAGATGGTGGGGAAAATTAAGAAAAATTCATGACCGGCATATAAGGCGAAGCATGTTTGAGAGAAAAACTAAAGACGTCATCGTAAGAGTAGAACCCGACTTTCTAAGTGAACAATCTTCGCCGTCGGACGACCGTTTTATCTGGGCCTATACGGTCGAAATTGAGAACCAGACGACGACCGACCTGCAAGTCACAGAACGGTTTTGGCAAATCGCGGATAGCCGCGGGCAAGTCCAGGAAGTCCGCGGATCCGGCGTTGTCGGAGAGCAGCCTGTTCTGAAACCCGGCGAAGTCTTCCGCTATACATCCGGCGCGCCTCTATCTGCGCCTTCCGGTATGATGCTCGGGACTTATAAAATGGAAAGCCCTGACGGCGAAAGCTTTGATGTTGATATCCCGGCTTTCTTGCTGGAGAGCCCGCACGAACCTCTACGCCTGAACTAACCCTTACCTCAAACTGCTACTCAGTCATAAACAAACGGGCGACTCTCACATTATGAGAACCGCCCGCTCCGCACCTCATTGGGCCGGGAAAAAGAGTGAGGTGCAAAAGGTGTGGGAGATTACTCCGGCCCTTAACTTTTACAATCACACGCGATACCGAGCTCATATAAGCTAAGACCGCGCGTCTTTAACCTAAGACACTCTTAGCTTATATTTTCAAACAAATCGGTAAAGGACTGTCTTAACAGCGCGTTAAAATATTCCAGCGCTATTTATTTAGCCGCTGCGTTCGGAGAAATACGGCGCAGCAAACCCTCTGCCGTATTCTGATCAAACTTGATACGCAGTTTCAGATAGAGTCCATCGCGCGTATATTCAGCGGCTTCGAAATCATCATCCGTAAAACCCTCAAAGTTATACCCGGCGCTAATCCAAACATTTTTCACAGGCGAGACACCGATAGATGGGCCATAGCTGTACTGCATGTTACCTGTACCTGATGTCGTCATTAGGGACCCGGTCAAGCCAAGATCAATCTTGTCTGTGATATCAAAGCGTGTTTCCGCGCCTAGCAAATGAGACATTGTCTTCAGCTTGGTGTCGGCCAGCTCTGTGCTGACGCGTTTCACGCCGTAATTTGCCGTTAACTGCCATTTGTTTGACAACATTACGTTGGCGGCAAGGTTGTTGACGATTTTAGATTCGCCTTCACCGCGCTCATTTTTCTCATGGCTAATGTCCAGACGATCAAAGACAATAATGTCTTCGCTGCGTGGACGCCATGCACCGCCAAGACGTACATCTGCACGGCTCGTAGCAATCGGGCTCGCGTCCGTTTCGCGCAAGAACCCGCGTGCTGCACCCGCAATAGAGAGCTCTTCGTTTAGCTCGCGGGCAATGCCTGCGCTCGCTGTCCATGTGTCGCCGTCAGAAGCTTTACGAGCCTCAAGGCGCGCAGACCCAGACATGATCTCGTCGCGGTAACCCACGCCCACATACGCCGATGTAAAGTCTTCGTTGACTTCGAAAGGCGAGATAGCCGCATCAGGCGCAACCTCAACAAAAGCCGATTCTTCGTCAAGAACGCGGCGGTTTCTAACACCCGTAGACGCTGACCATTTTTCAGACAGGCGAACCTGTTGATCAAGGCCCACAGTCGCGCCAAGGCGGCGACCGGAATCGTTTGTTAGCAAATCACTGGCGGCGGTCACTGATCCGCCCGCCCAAGGCGTCGCTGTGAGGCCGAAGGTTGTATTCTGGCTTGTGCCGTCGCTTCCGCTCTCAACAATTTCGTGGCGAATAGACGCTGTTGAGCGCTGGCCAATTGTTTTGTCAACACCGACAGTTGTCCGGCGCGGCTGCGCGCTAACGTCGTCTTTGCCGCCAAGAGGCTGTTCATGCGCAATTTGGAACGTCGCGCCGTGTTTGGGCACAGCCAAGCTCGCTGACGCGATAGCCAAAAGAGAATCCCGGTCTTCGCGGCCAACCAAGTCGTCATGGCTTGCACGGATACCACCGCTGACAGATAAGCGATCACCGCTATGACGTGCAACAAGTTCGCCGGAGTCACGGGTTTCACCCGTACCTAAATTTTCTTCACGATAAGCAGACGCTTCTATACTGCGGTTCCCGCGGCGGCCTGTGGTCTCATCTTCAAAAACTTCAAGCTTATAATTCGCGCTCGCGCCAAAACGGCGAATATCGTTCGTGTTCGAATTACGCTGTCCAAGACCAAAGCCGCCGTCTTCTTCACGGAAATAGGCTTCGGCAGAGAGACGTTCACTCGTATGAATAACTTCAGCGAGCATAGCTTTGCTTGTATCGCTGCCAGCACCGTCGGCATCGGTCATCGCATATTCTGCGCGGACTTCTGTATTGTCAGTGACTTGCGCAATCACATCAACGCCGACCATATTTTGCTTAGACCCGTCTTCGAGTGCGCTACCGTTTTCGTGAACGAAGGTACTGCCGATCTGTACTTTGTTGTCCAGAACTTGTGTCTGCACACGGCCACCGAACGTCACATTGCGCTCAGCGTCTTCCGAGGTTTCATAATCAACAACAATAACATTCGGATTGAACTCAAAATCTGTCGCATCAACCGGCAGACGGAAGATTAATTCGCCGGTAAAATAGTCGAGCGTATAGTCAAGATAACGCACTAGTGTACGCGTCTCTAAGATAACGTCCGGACGGTTGCGATCACGTGTTTCAATCGTAATCTCTTCCGACTGCGGAAGGACGCGCGAATTAGACAGCCGGTAATCACCGCTCGTGCCGTTCGCGGCAAGCTCATCCTTGGCAAAGCCTTGGTTGGTCTCAGCTGCAAAGCCAAGAACCTGAATGTTTTCGCCTAAATATTCGGCCTTAAGACCTGACAATTGACGATTATAGGCTGTGAGGCGGCCTTCTCTGATGTCCGTATCATAGTCGCCAAACATGGCATAGGCGGTGCGCTTTTCGAGTTTAACGAAAACCGGGTAGCGGCTAATGCCTTCATATTCTTGGTAAGAGCGATCACCATACAATGTGTAATAGGCGTTCGGGTCAATTTCTTCTTGGAACGCACCGTCGCGGTCGCCGCGGCGTTTGTCCGTATCGACGGCCATCGTCATCAACCAATTGCCTTTAATCAGGCCTTTGGCAAAGAACGCCACGCGGCCATCCGTAACAATATCATCGGCTGCATCCGGGCCCAGATCGACGCCTTTAGATTTTACGTTTTGTAGACCCGCGCTACCTTCAGCAAGGCCGACCAAAATCCAGTCGCGCTTTTCAGGCTCCATATAGATATAGACAGGCACAGTGCGGCCACTATCAAGCGTGACAATCACAGTGACTTTGCCGGTGCGTAATGTTGGCTCGAGCTTAACACGCAGAATGCCGTCAGGGCCAACCGGGATGTCTTTATTATTAGACAATGGCGCAATCAAATCAGATGCGTCTTCGAGAAGTCTATTCTCGCCGGTTTCGCTATAAAGTCTGTAAGGCGCTTCTACCTGAATATTTGTGATGCGGCCTGCATGCACAGGGCGTCCCGCTTCGTCTTCAAGACGCACAGCAATAACAGGCACAGTCCGGCCATCGGCCACAAGTTCAGATTGGTCAGGCACGCCAGCGGCGCGGGCAATCGTGGTGACATAAGAAATTTCTTCGTTCAGCGTTTTAATAACTTCGCCGCTTGCATTTTTCACGACAGCAATAATCTCGTTACGACCGTTCAATAGATCAAGACCACGCCAACGGCTGATGAACACATCACGCGCGCTATTACCATCGCGGCCCGCGAGGTTCATGCTAGAAATCGAAACGCCGTTTACGCTAAGTTCAACTTTTTGATCCGGCGCGTGTTTGATACCGACATTAATCGACGGCTTTGACGGCGTGCGGTCTGTCTGCGGATAAACCCACTCAGGTTCAGCCGTTTGTGTATCGAGCCATGATTTATCAAACTCTTTATACTCAAGCGTGTCGTTGAAAAGCTCTTCTTTGATTTCTTGCGCAGTTTCGCCTGTTTGTTTCAAGTAGAAGTTTGCGCGCCAAATGCCGCCGCCTTGCGCGTCAACAAATTTAGACGTCGCGCTACCTGCATAACGGCTGTTCGCTTCGCAAACCATGGGCTCAAAACCTTGCGGCAGAGTTTCTTCGTCGATTTGAACAACGTGCGTACCCTTGGTCACGCCTTCAAAATGGAACAGGCCTGAGGCGTCACTCACGGCATACGCACCGGTTTCAGTATAGATACGAACGCCTTCAACGCCGATACCAGGATTAATTTTACGCGCCCAGTCTTCTTCGCCTTCGCAAGACTGTTCTGTAATCCGTCCCACAATAGTTGTGCGTGAGCGCAGGAGGTCTTCGCGAAGCTTAATCTCAGCGCGTGCGATATTTGAAATTTGATCGCCGTCACCGTCGCGAACAACCGCTTCATTGACTGCGTCGCCAAGAGGCGCGCCTGGGCCGACTTCGAGAGCATATGTTAGAGAAATACTTTCGCCTGGCGCAACAACGCCCATAGGGAATGTCAGCAATCCTGCATCATCTGATATAGTAGGGTCACTCACGGCCGCAAGTTCGCGGCGCGATGTACCTTGCACATACCGAAAACCAAGCGGCAATGTATCATGAACAGAGACCGGAGCCGCAGTTGTACCGTTATTATCGACCGTGACCGTGTACATAACAAAATCACCGACATCAGCCGTAGCCCGGTCAGCGGTTTTAGATATGACCAAATCTGATTCTGGATCAAGCGGAATATCGAAGCGCAGCGGCGCTGTGCCTTCAAGTGTAAAGTTTTGACCAAATGACGCGTCTATAATAATATAGTCATCATTGATTTCAGTCAGATAATCCCGCGACATCACAGACGCAAAATTATAACCTTCCGGCGGCTCTACACGTACAACATATTGACCTTGACGTGCTAGCGGGAAACGAAACTCACCCGGCTCGACGTTATAGAACAAACCGCTCTCGTCCGAAATATCCGTACCACTAATTACTGACGACGGATAATTGGAAAAACCATCAACGCCAAAAACGTCAGCTTCAAGACCCGTCGTGACGTCAATCAAGGTCACCCGCGCACCGTCAACAGGCTCACCTGTTATAGAGTCAAAAACGACGCCAAACGGGTCAACAAGTGCCGTATCAACAGTCACATCCTGCTGGTCAAAAGCGTCAATGTAAGTCGCTGTAAGCTGAGCGTTATTGCCTGTTGTTAGGACTTCGTCATTGATTGGTGTGCCATTGGGGCTTGATAGAATGTAGGCCCAGAACTCACCCGTATCGGGGCCAGACTCATAAAGCTGCAAGACAATTTCGTCGCCGTTACTTGCTAAGACAGTTATCTCGACTGTGTCAATCGCGTTCGAATCTGAGTTCCGCCCAGTATCAATCACACGGATAAACATCAGCTCGCCGCTAAGATAAGTTTCAGCCGGGATAAGCGGAATTTCCGAAGACAGGTCGATAACCTGTCCGCCAGTTGTTTCCGGCGACCCTACATTTGTAAAAGGGCCCGCAAGACTTCCCGTTGGGCTATAGTCAGATCCATTGATCTGGCGAAAAATCGGGTCTACGGCATTTGTTGAATGACGAAAGAACTCAATAATGGCTGGAACACGCGGAGGCTGGATTGTGAACACGGCCGCATTGGTTTCAAGCGTGGTCGTTGCCAATCCGGACGTGAATGTCACATGAGCAACATTTACGACCTCTTGGCCAAACTCAGCCGCAGAGACTGGCGCCGTTGATGCGGCCCAGACGCTTGCTACTGTCGCGAGATAACTCACGCAATGTTTAATCGGTTGTACCATTAATTGGACCCACATTCCTTTATTCGATGACATGAACATAGGAAAAGGGGCTTAAATTCAGCCTTAGGAATGTGGTTAAAACCGGATGTAAATTTACCCTTTACAGTGTATTTACAGAGCCTCTAAGCAATTGTTATTAATAGAGAAAATTATTATTTTTTGAAATTTATGTCAGAAAAAACTTTCTGTCGATAATTGAATTTTCAAGTGACTTTTTTGAAAGTTCAATTTTCATCTTGAAGGTGCAATATAAAAAAACCCGGCCACAAAGGACCGGGTTTCATTTTGATACAGATTTAGGCGTAATTTATTTTAGAACGCCTTTAAAAACAAGCTGTCCTGTCTCGCCCGCATTAAGGGGGCCGGCGACAAGCCAGCGCACATGCGTAACGTCCTCTGCACCCGCAGGGACCCATTGACCTTCATCCGTTTGAACGGTGAGAGCTTGACGCGGTGCAAAGGATTGACCGCCATCCGCAGAGTAAGTGACCACGGATGCCGTGTTATCAGCAGACCCTTCCATAAATTTGACTTCACCGGGAACTGGCATCGTTAAGACGAGATCGTTCGCAGCTTCGGATTTATCGTTTAAGTAGTTTAACGTATAAACAATCCGCTCTCCGGGTACGACAGTATCCGCAGGTGCACGGCGTGTGACTTCGCTGCCATCATCATTGATAACAACAATTTCTTTTTCGACGACTTGCGACGCCGTAAGGGCAAAAGCCGGAGCGGCAAACCCCAAAACAACCGTGCTTAAAATAGCTCTATATAAGTGACGCATAAAATTTCCCATATGTCCGTGAATGTTGCTGAAAACTACCGCCTCATCATTAATAGACAATAAAGGGACTCTGTATTTTATCCTCAATATATAGTCACGATATTGTTACGGATGTACCGCGTTCAAATACATGTCGAAATATTAAGTATTTTCTGAGTAATAATTATCCATACGAGGCAAATGATCACCCGCGAGGAAACATGACAACCATATATCCTGTAATTATGTGCGGCGGGGCCGGGACACGCATGTGGCCACTCTCGCGCCGAGCTATGCCCAAGCAATTTCATGCCTTGGCCTCTGATAAAAGCCTTTTGCAAGAAACTATATGCAGGGTTGCGGAATACCCAAAAATTGAATCCGTATCTGTGGCAGCGCCGAGTTTTATTTGCGCAGCCTCTGATGAAGAGACCATTCGGTTGCAATGCAAGGCTGAAAATATAACGCCGTATAAAATTATTCTGGAACCGCAAGGCCGTAACACGGCGCCAGCAGCCGCCGTTATTTCTAAAGTTATCGAAAATCACGACCCAGACGCTCTTATCCTGCTTTTACCCGCAGACCACCATATCGCAGATACAGCTAAGTTTTGGCGCTCTATTATAAAAGGTATCAAGTCTGCAAAGACGGGGTATCTCACAACGCTCGGCATTCAAGCTGATTACCCTGAAACAGGGTACGGCTATATTCGCCGCAGCAAAGCTCTTGATGAAGATGTTTACGCTGTCGACGCTTTTGTCGAAAAACCCGACCTCGCGACAGCACAAACTTATGTGAAGGATGGCAATTATTATTGGAACGCAGGGATTTTCCTATTTTCTGCAAGCGCCATGATTACAGCCTTTCAAACTCATGCCTCCGATATTCTCGAGGATTGCATCCTGGCAATAGACCACGGAGACAATGTAGCTGACAAAGTCGCCCTTGACCCGCGAGCTTTTGCCAAGTGCCGATCAGAGTCTATTGACTATGCCATTATGGAGACGGCAAACCGCGTCGCCGTTATTGCACCGGTTTCTGTAGGCTGGAATGATATTGGATCCTGGGCCACTGTGCGGGACAGATCAGACTCGAATGATGGTGACATCATCGCAATAGACTGTGAAGGCTCATATATGCGTTCGGAAGGCCCGCTCATTGCTGCGGTGGGTTTGAAAGACATGATAGTCGTTTCAACACCTGATGCCGTCTTGATTATTCCTGCGGATCGAGCCCAAGATGTTAAAGCAATTGTTGAACAGTTGAAAAAGACAGGGCGAACTGACCTGCTTTAGGCCGGGATGATGTAATGACAGATTTTCTGACCCAAGCCCGACGCCTTGAAACATGGTGCAAAAAGGCAGCATTGCCTTCCTGGGCCAAGGCCGCACGTGACCCCTCGGGCGGATTTTACGAACAGCTCTTTTTAGACGGAAGCCCGGATAAAGGTCATACACGCCGCGTCCGCGTCCAAGCCAGAACAGCCTATGTTTACGCCCATGCCGCCAAGCTCGGATGGTATAATGGCGCCAAAGATGCGAGCGATCACGCGTGGCATTATCTAACTCAGCAAGGCTTTCAAGGCGGCGACAGTCATCACAAGGGAGGCTGCGCACATTTACTTAACTCGGATGGCTCTCTCTTGGACGGGACGCGCGATAGTTATGCCCAGGCCTTCGTCTTACTTGCTGGAGCTTGGCGCTATTGCGCGTTTGAAGATAAAGCGGCGCTCAACACGGCCAACGAAACGATAGATTTTCTAAACAAATATGTTGCCTCAAACAACGGCGGTTGGCTCGAAGGTCTTCCAGCGTCTCTCCCGAGGCGGCAAAATCCGCACATGCACTTATTTGAAGCCTTCCTCGCACTGCACAAACACACAGGCCTTCAAAATTATCTAGCGCACGCAGAGTCAATCTTTGATCTCTTTAAATCTCACTTCTTTGACACGATGACTGGAGACATCATAGAGTTCTTTAATCAAGACTGGTCACGGGCCGAAAACAATGGCGGTCCTGTTGAGCCCGGCCACATGATGGAGTGGTGTTGGTTATTGAGGAGCTATGAGAAGCAAAGCGGAACGAATATGTCAGTTTATGCCGATAAGCTCTTCTCGCGCGCAATTGACACCGGCCTTAACACAGATCTCGGTCTTCTCTGCGATACGTTCCAGAACGGCGCGCCCTCGGAAACATTGCGGTCATGGCCTCAGACCGAATATTTAAAGGCCTGCATCGCGCAAGCGCGCGCGGGCCGCGAAGACATGGAGGCCCAAGCCGCCCAGCTTATTGAGCGTATCTTTGACACGTATTTGAATGCGGATATTCAAGGCGGTTGGCATGATCAATTCTCTGACACTGGCCGTGTTATTAGCACTGTTATGCCAACCAGTACCTTTTATCACTGGTTTTGTGCCGCAGCCGAGGTAAGCGATTACGCAAATCAAACTTACGGTTAACGAAACGCTAACACCTAGGGCGCAAAAATTGGGATCTAACGAATCATCTCTTTGAAGGATTGCGCATGCGCTACCGTCATCTTTTCTTCTGCTCAGTCATAAGCCTGTCTTTTACCGCGCCTGCACTCGCCGCCGAGCCAGGGACTTACCGTCCCGGTACGCCCTATTACAGCACCCAAGCTGGGTCGGCCAATATATGTGAACAACAATGCTCAGGTGACGCACAATGCAAGGGCTGGAATTTCGTATCGGTTAATCCCAATGCCCCCAATGGCGTGTGTGAATTTAATAGTTTGAACGCCTCGCCTGTCCCGAGCGAAATTAGCGTAAGCGGTAGTAACGGCGCGCCGAGTTACTCACGGCGGGTTAGCGCAGGCGGAACAAGTACGGTGCGTGTCGGCGCGCCGGAACCCGCCCCGCGATCAGTACGCTCAAATGTTATTGCCGCGCGAACCGCGCCCGTCCGCCGCTTCAATCAACAGGCTTATACATCTTCATCATCAGAGCTCTCCTCCGTTCGTCCGGGAGCCCGCGCGATACGCCCCGAACAAGCCGGGCCGTCCCGTCGCGTCGTCCGCCAGCCTATTGCCCAACGCCGACAACCCTCGCAGTCGTCATACCGTGCGCCCTCACGTGCCGCCGCGCCGCTTATGCGGGCACAGGTCCCTCAACAGCCTCGCTTCCAACATAATCTTGATCAAGGCGTGCCGCAAAAGTACATTCCGCAGCGGGCACAGCAAACTCTAAGACCTCAGTCATCAGCGCCCCAATCTGCGCGCCGCCCAGCAACAGATTCGCGCCCGAACTTGCCGGCCTCAGGTTTCCAAGGCGGTGACCCCCGGCTTCAAAATATGGTGCGCCAACGCGCGGCTTCGCCTGCAACATCGACAAGGGCAGCCCCGCAGCCTCAAGTTCAGGCCCAGCCCAGAGCTCAATCAGTGTCTAGGCCGCCGCAAACGCCGCTACCCCTGAGACGACCTCAGAGTTTAGCCGAAGTTGAACAGAGTTTATTTGGCTCTTTAAATGATGATGTAAAAGCTCCGAAACCCATGACACAGGCTGAACAAAATAATCCTGACGCTCCAATAGCAACTGTGTCCTCTGTCCCCGTCAAGCGGGTTACAACTGAAAGTCTATTGGGACTCGCCGGCGCGCCTAATCCGTAATAGGCTGCGGAAGAAGCGCGCGTCTAACGGCACTCGCAATTTTGTAAAGCGCAGCAGCTGACAGGCGAAGCCAACCAAACATCACGAAGAAGACAAAGGCCGCGATCACGCCCGTCAGGATGACATTAGCAGCCGCGTAGCTATCAATGTTTAGCAACATAAGCGTATTGCTCCCCCCCGCTATCGCCGTAATCATGGCTAGGAAAATCCAAAATCCAGACCAGTAGAACTTAAAGATAACATTCTTTTGCGGAACCAGTGTCATGGGTAAGAAGAAAAGTATGGTCACTGACAATGTCACTGAAAACATTATCGCTGCCGGTATATAGTGTTCCATCTTGACCCATTACCCTTCACGCCTATGCGGCTTGCCCTTATCTTCGCAAGGGTTAAGCCAACATCACCTTTGGCGACATATTAACACTTTGTTAACACGTGTAAACGTCTAAGCTATTGTTATTTATGGTTAATGACATGAAGGTAAGAGACGCGAAATCAAGCGTAAGCTCTTCTGCGGAAGCGCAAATTGGACGCCAACTACGGGATTAAGATTATTAAGTAAATGGAGCGGGCGAAGAGATTCGAACCCTCGACCCCAACCTTGGCAAGGTTGTGCTCTACCACTGAGCTACGCCCGCTCAAAGACGTTTTGGTTGACCCGAGTATCGTCTGGGCCATTTCCTATTCGGAAGATGCGCTATATGACTTAAAGCAGCCTTAATATCAAGCGCCGGATGTAAAAAAGTTTTAGTCTCGATTTAGAGCTTTTTCACCGCGCCGCCGCGAAGGTCACGGGGTTTCTTTAATCGGCGTTTTGTAAGGTGCTCCGGCGAACCCGGTTTGCCGTCAGATTTTTCGCCTTTCATATAATGACGCTGCCAGCCGGCCGACTTTGCCTCTTTATCGCCCGCGTAAAGTTTCTTATTGAAATCTGCCCGGCTTGCGCTCCAATCGTTATATTCTTTGAACAAGGGCTTATCCGCTTGCAGAGATTTGACCTTAGGCTGTACCTCTTCGAGGCGGTGATGTTCCGAAAGCGTGAAAAAGCAAAACGGCTCTCCTTTTTCAAATCTGACCTTACCCGGTCGGGTCATTTGCCAATTCATCGTAAATGGAAATGGGAGCCAATCCGTCTCAACAAGACCTGACAACGGATAAATACCGTCTTTCGGCCAATTAGGCGGCCCCATGCACCACACGGCCCAGCCTGGCGGCGTCCGAAAGAGATAGCCCGTATGAAATGTCACAATCCCTTTTTGGAAATGCGCGGACACAAAGCTCGGCAGAAAGGCCGCAGGGTCAGGCGAAGTAAGGGTCAAGTCTTCATTACGCGGCCCGCCGTTCCATTCCACGTCAATATCATAAGGACAGTTCAGCTCCCACCCGGTCGAATTTGCCATCGTGAGCGGCAGGCAACGATAAGGCTGCCGGTCCATAAAGTGATCCATCCACGCGCGCCTTGGCCGGGCCGGCGCAAATTCAGGCGCGACGTCATGGATAGAGAACGCCTCAAGATAGGGTTGGACTGTTTTGGTCATGGCGTTTAATTTGCATCGAAACCTTACAAATAGAAAGTCATTATGCCCGCCACACGCCAAGAATTATTTGACTATCTGGACAGCCTTGATGTCACGCACCGCACTTTGAACCACGCCCCAGTCTTTACTGTGGAAGAGAGCGCCGCTGTGAAAGCTGGCTTACCCGGCGCGCATACGAAGAACTTGTTTCTTAAAGACAAAGCCGGACAGCTCTTCTTAATTTGCGCCGAAGCCCTAGCCCCCATCAAAATCAACAAGCTTCACCCGGTTTTGGGCTGTAAGCGTCTCTCCTTTGGCAAGCCCGATTTACTTCTCTCCTATCTGGGCGTGACACCGGGTTCTGTGACTTTGTTTTCTGTTTTGAACGATACGGATAAAGAGGTGACGCTCGTTATTGACAAAACTCTTGTCGATAGCGAAACCGTGAATTTCCACCCCTTGCTCAATGACGCTACGACCACCATATCGAATACAGACATGGTAAAGTTTGCGAAAGCGACAGGGCATGACCCGATCGTGATTGATTTCGCAGCCTTGAACGCAGAGACACATGCCCCATCTTAGAGGAAAGGACAGACTATGACTGAAGCCGCAACAGACCTAATTAAAGACACATCTGATACGACCTTTGTGGCCGATGTGATTGAGGCGTCTAAAGACGTTCCCGTTATCGTAGATTTCTGGGCGCCGTGGTGCGGGCCGTGTAAGCAGCTTATGCCAGCACTTGAGCGCGTGGTTAAAGCCGAAAACGGCAAAGTTAAAATGGTCAAAATCAATATTGACGAAAACCCCGGTATTGCAGGCCAAATGCGGGTGCAGTCTATTCCGGCCGTTTTTGCCTTTAAAGACGGGCAGCCCGTTGACGGGTTTATGGGCGGACAGCCCGAGAGCGAGCTGAAAAAATTTGTGGGACGCCTGACAGGCGCGACTGACCCAAGAGAAGAGTCATTCGAACTCACTGCCCGGGCTAAGGACAGCCTAGCGGCTGGCGATCCCGGCGGCGCAGCGCAAGACTTTGCGCAAGCCTTACAATTAGATCCTGAGAACGCGGCGGCCCTTGCTGGGCTTGTACGTATTTATATTGATAGCGGGAACCAAGAAGAAGCGGCGAATATTCTCGCCGCCGCGCCTGACTCCATGGCCCAGGATCCTGAAATTATAGCCCTCAAATCAAAAGTGTCTCTCGTCGAAGCCGCCCCAGAACCAGACGAAACCGCTGCGCTTCAAGCCAAGGTTGACGCTAATCCGAATGACCTGGACGCGAGATTAGACCTCGCCAAAGCGCTTTCCGGATTAAGCCGTAATGCGGAGGCCGTAGATCATCTCTTGTTTTCCATCGGCAAAAAACGGGCTCACAAAGACGAGGCCGCCCGTAAATTTTTACTGACAATATTTGCGGCTGAAGGCGTAGATTCAGAGGTTTCCATTGATGGCCGCCGTCGTCTATCCTCTATTTTGTTTGCTTAAACGGAGACCCATGAGCGCCCATTACAAATCCCTCGCCCGCCGCACAAACCCGGACACAATTGCGATATTTCCGCTAAACGGAACCGTGCTGCTTCCGGCGTGTGATTTACCGCTCAATATTTTCGAACCGCGCTATCTTAACATGGTCGACGACGCTCTGAAAAAAGACCGCCTCATCGGGCTCATACAGACGGATGAAAGCGGCATATTAAGTATCGGCAGCCTCGGACGGATTACGCAATTTTCTGAAACCGAAGACGGGCGCTATGTGATTGTCCTTAAAGGGCTTAAACGTTTTAAAATACTATCGGAAGCCTCGACAACAACCCCCTACCGTCAAGCGAATGTCAGTTTTGATGATTTCCAAAGCGACGCAGAGGTTCATGACCTGACCTTGATGCCGGAGGCGTTAACAGATATTGGCGGGAATGAACGCTCTTCGCTGACCCTGGCCATGAAAAGCCTGGCTAAAGCGCTGGGCGTGAATGTAGACTGGAACAGCCTTGCTGAAATTCCGCTCCCAAATCTTGTCGACCAAGCGTCGATGATTAGTCCGTTTAAACCCGTAGATAAACAAAGCCTGCTCGAAGCCTCTGATTACGAAGAGCGCCGCCGCCTCCTCATTGGGCTTATGCATTTATATGCCAGCAGTGGGCGCGGCGAAAACGATCAACCCATTCAATAGGACACCCCATGGCCAAGAAAAAAACTCCTGCGGTTCCTGTCATTGATCCGAAGCTCCTCAATATTTTAGTCTGTCCGAAATCAAACGGCACACTGACCTATGACCGCGAATCGAATGAATTAATTTCCAAGAAAGCCAAACTCGCTTACCCTATCCGAGAAGGCGTCCCGATTATGCTTGTCGACGAAGCCCGGACAATTAAATAAGGAGCTTTCTAATGCCGGAATTATCACAAGATCAAAAAGACAAACTCGACGCTGCTGCATTTCGCCGTCTCTTAAAACATCTCGATGATAATAAGCAGGTTCAGAATATTGATCTGATGATCCTAGCTAATTTCTGCCGTAACTGCCTGTCCAAATGGTACAAAGCGGAAGCTGATGAGGCTGGGCTTGATGTCAGCATGGAGGCCGCCCGAGAGCGTGTTTACGGCATGCCCTATTCCGAATGGAAAGCAAACCATCAGACCGAAGCTACGCCAGAGCAGATAGCAGTATTTAACGCGCGAAATAAATAGGAGACACCCATGAACTATGATTATGCAGATGCTTCGCTTTGGCGCGGAACAACAATTTTATCAGTTCGGAAAAATGGCAAGGTCGTCGTGGTTGGCGATGGCCAAGTGAGCGCGGGAAATACGGTTATGAAATCCGGGGCCCGCAAAGTGAGAACCCTTGTGGGCGGCAGTGTTATTACCGGATTTGCAGGCGCAACAGCCGATGCCTTTGCTTTACTGGAACGGCTTGAAACCAAGCTCGAGCAATATCCGACCCAACTTGCACGCGGCTGTGTTGAGCTTGCCAAGGACTGGCGAACGGATAAATACTTACGCCAACTTCAAGCCATGATGATTGTGGCCGACAAAAAAGAGACATTTGTTTTGACGGGGAATGGCGACGTAGTCGAGCCTGACAAACTCGAGTCAGGGTCGGGTATAACCGCCATTGGGTCCGGCGGGAATTTTGCTTTGGCGGCGGCACTGGGCATGGACGCGTATGAAAAAGATGCAGAGACTCTGGCCCGCAAGGCCATGGGGATTGCCGATCAAATTTGTGTTTTTACGAACGGTAACTTGACCGTAGAAACACTTGATGCCGAAAGTTAAAAACTGGAAACCGAGTAAGCTCCCTGACCTCACAGGTAAAACTTACCTGATCACAGGCGGTAATTCAGGCATAGGCTTAGAAGCCGCCAAAATGCTCGGCGCTTCCGGAGGCAGAATTGTCATTGCTTGCCGGAATCCCGCCAAAGCCAAAGCGGCGGCGGCTGAAATAAACCAAGTTTCAAATACGAAAACAGAGATCGTGCAGCTTGATCTCGCAGACCTGTCCTCCGTGCGAAAAGCGGCAGCTTCTGTTAATAAGACATATAAGAAAATTGACGCGCTCGTGAATAATGCGGGCATCATGCAAACTCCCAAACAAAAAACCGCTGACGGCTTTGAAATGCAGCTCGGGACTAACCATCTCGGGCATTTTCTATGGACGGGGCTGTTAATTAGCAACGTGGAAAAAGCTGAGGGCCGCGTGGTGACCTTATCAAGCATTGCTCATAAGATGGGGAAAATTCATTTTAACAATCTAATGCTGGATAAAGGCTACTCGCCGACTAAAGCCTATACGCAAAGCAAGCATGCAAATATGCTGTTTGGGCTTGAACTCGCACGCCGCCTCGAAGCCGCAGGGAGTTCTGTTAAATCGATTATATGCCACCCCGGTTATTCCAATACCAACCTACAAAGCACAGGCCCCCAAGGCGTTTTGAATATATTCTATAAACCCCTGAATGGCCTCGTTGCGCAGCCCGCCATTAAAGGCGCTATCCCAACCGTTCTCGCAGCGGCCGGGCTAGAGGCGGTGCACGGGCGGTATTACGGACCCACAGGTTTGGGCGATATGCGCGGACCTGTTGGTAATGCCCGAATAATTCCTCATGCCCAACGTAAAGGCCCCGCCAAACGGCTCTGGGATGTGAGTGAAGAATTAGTTGGCTTTGAGTGGGCAATATAACTAATCTGACTTTATGAGCCAGATGACGCCCGATCAAATTGATGCCGCCTTAAAGGCCGGCATTATTTCAAAAGAACAAGCCGAAAGTATGCGTGCCGAGGCGGGTAAACGCGCCGTTAAAGCTCATGTCGCTGAAACTTTAGTTGATAACAATCAGTCTGTTATTGGCAATGAAGACGATATGCGTTTTGTTCGAAGTTTCTCAGATGTCTTTATTGCGATCGGTATTGGACTCTTTGCGTTCGGCGTTGCGGCGGTTGCGGGGCTCATGGGCGGAGGTATTTCATTTCTTTTGGCCGCCGCTGTCATGGCTGTTTTAGCAGAGTATTTTGGGAAACGAAAACGACAACATTTGCCAACGCTCATTACCGCCCTCGCCTTTCTGATTTTCACCCATCGCGGCGTCGGCGTTGTTCTGGGCGATATGGGATTTGGCAGCGACATTACAGCCGCGCTTATTGCGCTCATCGCTATGGTTGCGTTTTACGCGCGTATACGCCTTCCTTTTTGCATGGCGCTTATTGCAGTCTCTTTACTCTATCTATTTTACGCTATTGTCGGGCGTATCGCGCCGGACGCCTTGCGATCAGCTTTTGGATGGTTCTTGTTCGCTGGCGGCCTTTTGACATTCGCCGCGGCTGTCATTTACGACATGCGCGATGAGCATCGCCAAACGCGCTTTGCTGATAATGCTTTTTGGCTTCACTTCACTGCCGCGCCGCTCGTCATTCACGGGCTTGCGCTAAGTTTCCTCAGTTTAAAATCGGAGCGATTGTTCAACATGTTTAATGTGCCTGTTTTAGATAAAGCTGACGCCGCCATATTGATGGTCATTATTTTGTTTATATCAATCATTGGCCTCGCCATTAACCGCCGTGCACTCATCGTTTCCTCTTTAGGCTATGCGGCTTTAGCTATTGGTTTTCTCATAAAAGATGTTGGTTTGGGTATGGGATCCGTTGTGGCCGTAACGCTTCTCATTTTAGGAGCAGCTATTATTTTCCTGGGTGCAGGTTGGCACGCCGGACGGGACGCTTTACTCAAAGTTCTACCTAATTGGCGCATTTTTCCTCCGCCCTTCGATCCTAATTACAAACCTTGATTCTCAAGCTTCAAACCCCATCTAACTCTTATGACTGATTTTACCCCCCGCGAAATTGTATCCGAACTCGACCGCCATATTGTGGCCCAATCTGACGCCAAGCGCGCTGTCGCTATTGCCCTGCGCAATCGCTGGCGGCGACGCCGCGTCCCTGCGGAGCTGCGCGATGAGGTCACCCCGAAAAATATTCTTATGATTGGCCCCACAGGCGTAGGAAAAACCGAAATTTCACGCCGCCTCGCCAAACTTGCACAGGCGCCATTTATCAAGATTGAAGCCACTAAATTTACCGAAGTCGGCTATGTTGGCCGGGACGTCGAACAAATTGTCCGCGATCTGATTGAAGCTTCTATCGCCATGATGCGCGAGGCCCGCCGTTCAGAGGTTACCGCACAAGCTGAGAAGGCTGCCGAAAGCCGAATTCTTGACGCCCTCACAGGTGAGACTTCGGGCGAAGCTACGCGCAAGAAATTTCGTGAAAAGCTGATTAAAGGCGAACTTGACGACACCGAAGTTGAATTGGAAATGGCCGACACGAGCTCCCCGTTTCAAGGCATGGATATTCCAGGACAGCCCGGCGCAAGTATGGGCATGGTGAACCTAGGCTCTATCTTTGGCAAAGGCATGGGAAAGACCAAAAAAGTCACAATGAAAATTTCTGACGCGTACACACCATTGCTCGCGGAAGAGGCTGATAAGCTTTTGGATGATGACAGCATCATCCGTGAAGCCGTCGACCGCGCCGAAAATGACGGCATCGTTTTTCTCGACGAAATTGATAAAATTACAGCCCGGTCTGATGCGCGCGGCGCGGATGTGTCCCGAGAAGGCGTACAGCGCGACTTACTGCCTCTCATCGAAGGGACAACGGTCTCGACGAAATATGGCCCTGTAAAAACAGATCATATTTTGTTTATCGGATCCGGCGCATTTCATGTCGCAAAACCGTCTGACATGCTCCCCGAGCTTCAAGGCCGCTTGCCGATCCGAGTCGAGCTTCGCGCGCTTAATGAAAAAGATTTCGTTCGTATTCTGACAGAGCCAGAGGCTAGTCTTATCAAACAATACAAAGCCCTGATGGCGACTGAAGGTGTTACACTTGATTTTACTGAGAACGGGATTACCGAGATTGCCAAAATTTCTGCTGAGGTGAATGCCAGTATTGAAAATATTGGCGCGCGCCGCCTGCATACGGTTCTAGAACGGTTACTTGATGACATTAGTTTTACAGCTACAGACAAAGCGGGTGAAACCCTTCTGATAGACAAAGCTTACGTCAAAGAAAATGTTGGGAAACTCGCTAAGAACCAGGATCTTTCCAAATTCATTCTTTAAGCGCGTCCGCCTATCCAGGTTTGGCTATTCCTGCGATTTAAATAGTGATTTCTATCTTTGAGCATTTTTTTAGCCTCAGCAAAGCGCGCTTTAATATCCGCCTTATCCGTCTTTGAAGGTAGCACCTCCATCGCAGTCTCTTTAAGCTCTTCCAAGTGACGAATTAAGACATCTTTTTGGTGAGGCGTTTTAGCTTCTGCGGCGCTCTCAGTTAAAATCGTCATCATATGCAAAGCGGCATTTCTGTCCGCAGCTACATAAGGACGGCTTTGACCAAATAGCACGCCTGCAAACCGGTCGAACGATATAGGGTGAGCAATGACGCGTAGGTTTCCTTGCTCATCGTAGCGATATGCGCTCGGAGGCCGAGCTGTGCTCATGGCATTAGTTGCGCTATGGAACCAATTCATACAATTAATCGCCGTAAACGGGTCGTTGATACCTGGTGATAAAGCGCGGCCTAAAATTTCAACAAGCTCATCCGCCAAAAACAAAGTGTTTTGATAGGCTGTTCTTTCACGGCCCATAGCAAAACATCTGCGAAAATCGTTACCAAGCTCCACACTGAGTTCATCACGCATCCAGACATTGAGCAGTACGTTACCTTTAATAATGAAATCACCAGGCCTGTATTGGAGGCGCACCACCGCATCATGTTTTTCAGCAAATTTTATGATCGCCTCATTATCTATCGCTTGAAGGTAACCTTCAGCTTGCGCCTCTATACTTATCGATCTTTGAAGGTCGTAGTCGGATTCATCCACTTTTGCATGCAGGTCTGTATCCCCTAAATTTTCCGGGAAAGTAGCGGCAATATCATCTCGCAATTTTCGCCCGACCCGAGAGGTGATGTTACCGACGTTTAGTGTTTCTGGAATATGATGCACAAAATAAATCAGCACAGCCACGCTAGCTAGTGTCATGCCAAGAGCTACAAGAAGTGAGAAGTTCGGGACAAGATCAACAATCGCGTCTTTAGCGTCGCCCTCATCACCTGTCCGGGCTACCCGCAATATAATAAGGCAATAAACAAAAGTCGACGTGAATGTCCCGAGGGTAAATTGATTGGCGCGGTCGCGCATGAAATTCCCAATAAGGCGAGGCCCGTATTGAGCCGCAGCGCTTGAGACTGCCACCATGGTCATTGAAAATGTGACGCCGGCAACTGTAATCATCGAGCCCGCAATCGTCGACAAAATAACACGTGCGCTATCGGGAGTGTTAGAATAAAACCAGCCTAGTTTCCGAAAAATTGTATAATCATACGTACGATCAATCTGGGATGTAATCAGCGCCAAAACAATTGATCCCAAAGCCATTATACCGGGAATGAAGTAATAACTACCTTGTAGGTCTTGCCATAGCTTTATCAGACGTGCGTTCATATACTTACTGCGCTCTTGTTAAATGTCTCTTCTCTTACCCTAACAAAGTAACGCAGCTCTGTCTGTCTTGTTTCTTATCAAGTACCGGCAGCAATTTTAGCCATTTGAACCATGCTAGGAGCAGGACAAATATGACCACTGAGTTTTCTTTGAAGCGTCCAAATTTTATTCTGCCTAGAAATATGCTCTGATGAACCGCGCAGGGTTTTCATAGCTGTATCCATCTTTTTATCAAAAGGCACAGCGCTATTATCTGCGCGAATGAGCGGGCTCAGGGCCGTTATAGTCTCGGCTTGTAAGTGATGTAATTCACTACAAAGTACACTCTGCCTGTCAACGGACAAGGTTCCTCCGTATTTGAAGATATAAAACATCGAGAGAAAAAATCCAAAAAGTAGCAATATTTGTCTGGCGCTCATCATTTAAAAGTGACTGCAATTTTTGCGCCAGCTATCTCCGCTTTAGGAATACATACCATGCTCCGCTGCCGCCATGGCGAATATGGGCTTGCGCATAGGTCGCGATTAATGGCCGAATAGGATCAGCGCCCAGCCATTCTGGAAGACTACGCCGTAAAACCCCTTCAAGCCTGACCCCTTTGCCCGTCACAACCAGAACACACCGCATATTCCGGTTTGAAGCCTGAACAAGGCCGCTAATCAAGGCCGGGTAAGCTTGGTCACGCGTCAAGTCGTGCAGGTCGACTTTCATTTCAACCTCGACGCGTCCGCGCCTTACTTTTTTATCTTGGTTTAAGTCGAGGGATTGCGGACGACGTTTAGACGCTGAGGACATCTCAGGCGGTACGCGCATCATAGCCGCAAAATCTTGGCGGCTCGCTTCCGGCTTTGCACTTTTGGCCCGCCTAGGCGTTACCGTTCGGGACACGCGGTTCCAAATTTCCTTTTCGGGGTCTGTAAGCTTACGCCGGGTCATACCCGCTTATGACACAGGACCTTGGCGCATAGCTAGGGCGACCGGAAGCAAAATTGTCCACGCGACAGGGTGCTTCATAACGCCGGCCAAAGCACCAGCTTGGTCGCCGGGACCAAAAAAGAGGTCGCCGCGCAGAGGGCCTTTAATTGCGCTGCCTGTGTCTTGGGCAGAGACAAGCAATCCTGTCTCAATACCGCGGTAATCCCCGCTGTAACTCGGAATTTTAGTCTCAAGCCAAGCTAGCGTACCATAAGGATGATAACGGCGGTCAATCGCAATTGACCCCATAGGCGTCAACGGGACGCGCATTCCGCCTTGGGGGCCCTCACCCGGCGTAATCGCTTGCTCCGTAAAGAATATGTATCGTTTATTTTTATTCAGCAGCTCTCGTGTTTTCTTAGGCCCTGACTTTTCCATCCAGGCTTCAATATCTCTTTTAGACGCCCTGTCTTTTGTCAATTCACCCCGATCAATTAGAACCCGTCCAATAGAGGTGTACTTATAGCCGTTATTCCCGCCGTAAGCCGCACGAAAAGATGTTCCATCTGCAAATTGAAGGCGTCCAGATCCTTGGATTTGTAAGAAGAAAACCTCAATCGGCCTTCCGTAAGCAATGACACGGGATGAGCCAGCATTTAATTTTGAGCGTGGAAGTTTCATAGTGGCCTCATTCGTAGGCCGGGCTAAAATCGGTTCCGAGTACACGCTTGTAGCTATTTTTCTAACCTGAACCTCTGGCTCGTAATATCCAGTGAGTAAGCCTTCGGTTTCATTTTGTAAGCTGAGGTTAACGGGTAGAAATTCCTGCTCAAAAAACTGACGTGCATTGTATTGCGTTGAAGCCACATATTGAGAAGCAAAACAGGCGGGGAGCCAATCCGCATAAAGACCATATTCCGGCAGGTTTGGACTTAGCGGCAAAGCTGCATCTGCCTTTTCATAACTTTCGCAGGTTTGTTTGAAAGCGGCCAATGCCGGACGATGGTCGCCAGATTGCCAGAACGCAAGCGAATCATAAAGGCTTACTTTTTCATAAATTTCAACAAGCGGCGGCTCTACGACGGGGGGGGGGGGGGGGGGAAGTTCCGCCTCTATGCGCGGCGGAGCCGGGTTCGGCGCTGCGATAATATCGGGAACGTCTGGTTGATAGATCACAACTTCACTGCCGGAACCCTCAGAACTTCCATCCGCAGTACCCGTCGGAATCGGGTTCTTGTCCGGCGTTGTTGAACACGCGGCGAGGCTTAACGTGAGGAGAGCAGCATAAATAATTTTCATAGGGGAAGCGTTAGAGAACGAGTGTTACGAATTGGTATCTGGTGTTGGATCTGACTGTAATTCATCACCTTCGGAGGGGGCGACATCAGATAACCGCCAATTGGGGTCTTTTTCAGACAAGTTTCGTGTAAATGTCCAAACTTCAGAAACTCTTGATAAGAGATCAGGGTCCCCTTGAACGACTTTCCCTTCGGCATCCAAAAGTGCAGATGTCAGCTCTGCATCATATATTACAGAAATTGTTCCAACCTTTGACTTACGTGAGGCCTCTTTAACGGTCGCTTTTTTCAAACGTGCGAGGTCCGTAACTTGCGTTAAATTTTCACTCACGCGCGCATCGATTGCCGACGCGTAAATTTTATAAACTTTGGGAGTCAAAAGATCTTTGAGGAGTGTTTTATCGCCTGAAGCAAAGGCCTCTAAAATCATACTGTAGGCGCCTTTAGCCCCGTCAATGAATTGAGCCGGAGAAAAAGTAGGGTCAGCTTTTATAATCGCGTCTAGCCCTGTAGCCGAGTGTTCATCAAGAACAGGCGCCACAAGTTTTGGACCGTCAGATTTATTTGATTCCATTAAATCTTCGGGATTAAAGCCAGACTCCGGGCCTTTTCCAACAGATTTTCCAAGAACAGAATAGAGCATGACACACACAATTGTAGCGATCGCCGCATATAGAATAACTTGATACATAAAAGTCTTTTACAGGAGCGCGGCACGACTTGATAGCCTCTCATTGCACATTCGGCCGTACTTAATGCCACATGTTATCAGGCCTGTTTAAATATCCTTTAGAATTGTCCTGTTGAATTGCCCCAAGGCCATCCCTATATCATTCAAATCAGCACTTTTTTAAAGCGCTAGAAATTTTGACAAAATCATAAAGACGAAACAAACGAGAAAGGCCCATTATGGCCAAGAAGCCAAAAAAAGAAAAAAAGGCAGACGCGCCTGCTGCGCCTGCTGAACAAACGCCACAGGCCGAACAAGCCCCCATGCTACAAATTTTAGCTCAATACACGAAAGACTCGAGCTTTGAGAACCCTAACGCACCGGACAGTCTACGCTCAGGCCTGAACGCCCCCGCGATCAATATCAATATTGAAATCGGCCGGCAAATGTTTGAAGACGATACTGTAGAGGTGACGTTAATACTGCGTGCTGATGCAAACAGAGACGATAAAACTGTCTTTATTGCTGAACTCGCTTATTCAGGCCTCTTCGCCTTTAGCAATATAAGTCCTGAAGAGTTGCAACCGATGATTCTTATCGAATGTCCACGTTTGCTCTTCCCATTTGCTCGCCAAATTATGGCGGCCATGACGCAAAATGGTGGCTACCCGCCAATCATGTTGGAGCCGCCGGATTTTGCGGCCATGTTCCGTGATGAAATGATGCGCCGTATGGCCGAACAAGAACCGCAAGGCACGGCTTAGTTATAATAAAGACAGCTGCGGCCTAGCCGCTGACATCTTATAAGAATGTGCCGGCATATCATGTGCCGGCATTTTTGATTCTGCCCGCCATTTATATATTTTGTCGAGCTGACTCCCCGCTGGGCAATACCAGCGCTGGGTAGACGCTTCCCACCGAGCGCCCAAACGCTTTGCCAAATCCTTATCCTGATATTTCACATCAATATATCGTTTTGCCATGTTATTCCTCATTTTCGAATGTGGAACATAACAAGAACAAATGAATTGTGTCAAGATAATTTTACAGAGACAGGCTTAGGCTAAATACCTGTGCCAAAGCATTTCGTCGCCAAGCTTCGTCATATATTCCTGATGCGCTGTGCGTTCTTCATGAGTGGAGAGTAATTCCAAAGGATTTGGACGCTGAAGAGCTACGGCAGTCAACGTCGATACTGGCTCAGCCATTCCATGGTTATCAAGGCCCAGCTTACGTGCTCGTCCCCCGTTAAGCTCAAGATAAACGACCGCCAATAATTCCGAGTCAATAATGGCCCCGTGAGTATCCCGGGCCGCGAGGGACACATCGAAGCGTTTACATAAAGCGTCCAGCGAAGCTGGAGAGCCAGGAAATTTTGCTCTTGCTATTTTAAGCGTATCCGTAAAACGTTTTGTTGGGATCGGATCATAACCCGCACGTTCGAGCTCGGCATTAATAAACCCACGGTCAAAGTCAGCGTTATGAGCCACAAGCTGGCTGTCCCCAACAAATTCTAGAAAACCCTTCGCCGCATCCTCAAAAAATACGCCTTTATCTTTCAGAAACTGTGTCGTGAGCCCCGTAATCTCAGTAACTTTTTCAGGAACATCGCGGCGCGGATTAATATAGGCGTGATAACTCTGGCCCGTTGGGATAAAGTCGATAATCTCGATGCAGCCTATTTCCGTAACGCGGTCCGCGCCCTTGGCGTCAAAGCCTGTCGTTTCCGTATCGAAAACAATTTCGCGTTTACCTTCCATGCTCAATGTCCTCTTAAATCTTTGAGTATTTTGTGCACCTGTTCGCGAGCATTTTCCAGGCCCTTATCCGTATGGATGAGGATATCTGCGCGTTTTCTTTTTTCCGCGTCAGGCGTTTGACGTGCCAGTAAGGAGCGAAGCAAATCCGTCGTCATACCCGGCCTGGCCATAACCCGCTCACGCTGAACATCCTTTGGGGCCGTTACGACTATAACCTTATCTACGTAACTATCGCCGCCAGTTTCAAATAACAAAGGCACGTCCATCACAACGATGTCAGCTTTGTTTTTTTTAGCATGCTCAAAAAACAAGGCTCGGGATTCTGCCACTAAGGGATGAATAAAGCTTTCAAGCACCTTTAGTAGCAACGGGTCTTTACGAACATGTTCTCCGAGGCGCGCACGATCAACGGCCCCGTCTCTTATCGCATCCGGAAAGACGGCCTTTATAATCGGCACAGCCTTGCCGCCTTTTGCATATAATGAGTGAACCTCTGCATCTGCATCGAATACTGGACAGCCCGCGTCTTTAAACATTTGGGAGGTTGTTGATTTTCCCATACCGATAGATCCGGTTAAGCCCAAAATAATCATGAGCTAACCCCCAAGGCATCTAATAAAATAGCTGTAGGGTCCAAATCATCCGGCGGAGTCTGTCCGTAAAAAAGCTTAAATGACGGCCGCGCCTGCGCTATCAACATCTCAAGGCCCCCAAGATAAGGCAGCGACCTCTCTTTTGCTTGCTTGATAAAGGGTGTTTCAAGGGGCGTGTAAACCAAATCATAAATCAGGACGTCATCATTAGCCTTATCAAGATTTATGTCGAGAGCCGGCTTTCCTGCCATGCCGGCGGACGTCGCATTTATTATAATACCCGCGCCGGATACAGCCTTATTTCGCTCGGCCCACGGAACAGCATATAAATTTGGAACATCAATATCCAGGATACGTGTCTCAGCTGTTTTATCGGTGCGGCCGCAAAGACGGATTTCCGGTGAACCCATCGCAAGCAATGCGCCAAGCACAGCCCGTGACGCCCCCCCGGTTCCGATCACTAATACAGGCTTATTCATAATAACTCTTGGACCGACAGCCCTCAGTAAAGGTGCGGCGAAGCCTTCCATATCGGTATTATGGGCAATTAGTTTCCCGTTTCGTTTATAAAGGCAGTTTGCAACACCAAGTTTTTGCGCGTCAGGGGTTTGCTCATCTGCGGCCTCAAAAGCGATTTCCTTGAGCGGAATAGTTACATTAATACCGCTAATAGACGTTTTTTTCAGAGACCTAAAAGCACGTAAGGCCTCATCCGGCCTGACGGCAAAATGAACATAAGCCCCTCTCAACCCCATTTCTTTGAGCCAATAATTATGTATTAGCGGCGAAAGCGAATGATGAATGGGCCACCCGCAAACACCCGCGAGGCTTGGCAGAGCTTGGCTCATGTCAACAAAGCTCCGCGAGTGCGTAAATAATCCATAACGGGTAAAAGCGATAACCCTAGAATAGAAAAGAAATCGCCTTCAACGTGAGAAAAAAGCTGCGAACCCTTACCTTCAAATTTATAAGCGCCAACACTTGAGAGAATACCTTCACCTTCAGTTTTTAGGTAATCATCAAGAAATTCATCAGAAAACTCGCGCACTGTCAGAACCGTTTTTGCCGCGTGCCGCCAAACAGGAAAGCCATTTTCACAAATCACGACAGCTCCTACTAATGAATGCGTTTTTCCGCGCATTGATTTGAGCCGTTTCCGCGCTTCATTCATATCCTTAGGTTTATCAAACACCTCACCGTCCATCACCATTATTTGGTCAGCGCCAATGATTAGGCCTGGCGTATTTTGGCTAACTCGGATCGACTTAGCCTCCGCGAGTGCATCAGCAATATCCCGAGGCTTTGCCGACTGGCTTAACATTGCCTGTTTAATAGCGCCCTCATCGACGGGTTTGACTTGAACTGAGAATTCAATTCCAGCCCCCATCAGAATATCTCGGCGGATTTGACTGCCCGAAGCGAGTATAATCGGATACGTCATGACCTGGCTCTTGATTGGTAAAGATTAATAATTTGCGCGGACGTTTCCTCAATTGAGCGGCGCGTAACATCAACAATTGGATATCCTTTTTTAACAAACATACGTTTGGCTTGGCGCATCTCATCACGGACTCGATCTTGATCAATATAATCTGTTGCTTGGCTCTCATGTAGGGATGTCAGCCGGTTCTGCCGAATTTGGACAATCCGATCAGGTGAAGCGACAAGGCCGACAATAAGCGGTTTTCCAAATTGTTCAATTATTACCGGGAGCGGCGCGCCAGGTACTAAAGGAATATTTCCGGATTTATAGCCGCGATTAGCCAAATAAATACAAGTCGGTGTTTTCGAGGTTCGGCTTATTCCGAGCAAAATAATCTGCGCATTTTTTAACCCCATAACATTTTGACCGTCATCATGATGCATAGCGAAATCAAGAGCTTCAATTCTATTATAATATTCAGAGTCAAGCGTGCGCTGAGCCCCAACTTCGCTTGTCATTGAGGCCCCAAGATAACGGCCCAATGTGGCCAGTGTTGTATCCAAAATTGAGACGGCCGGCATATTCAATTTGGCGCAGTGCTCCTCGAGCATTTTTCTACGTTCTGGATTAAGCAGCGTATGAAGAACAATTCCCGGGCGAGCCTCAATATCTTTAAGCGTTTGCAACATTTGCTCTTCAGTACGAACCAGCGCGTGCAAATGCTCTAATGGCGTTGCATTTTTAAACTGAGCACAAGAGGCTTTCATCGTTGCCACCAAGGTCTCTCCCGTAGAATCAGAGACTAAATGAACGTGGAAATATATCGCAATGTCTTTAGGCCGCATGGAGTGTTCCTACCCTGTCCGAGACGCATGTTATCTCGCATTGTCCACATCATGTGCCGCGCACGCAACCAAGAAACGAGTTACGGGCACAAATTTGATAAATTAACGAAGGTTACTCAGACCTTAATATACATTTTCATAGAAATACTGTTATTGGGGATAAGTGTTATATCCAATTATATCCACATTTTTATACAAATTTTAAGACAAGTTTACTGAGTTTATCACAGTTATACAGCCTATTGGGATAATGTAGACCTCGTTATTCATATCAAAAATTTGTTCGAGTTCTTAACAAAAGGTTAAGATTATTTTTACTTAATAATATCTACACACAAATCCACCGGGCTTACTATCACAACTTCTTTTAAATAAATATATAGGAAGAGGGACGTTTCTGGATTATTAGGGCGCATGAATTTAAAATCACCCCTCTTAAAAGTGCTTAGCGGCAAAAACATAAAACCAAATCCTATCTGGATGATGCGCCAAGCTGGTCGTCATCTTCCAGAATATAGAGCTGTTCGAGAAAGCACTAATAATTTTATAGAGTTTTGTTTTACACCTGAAAAAGCAGCAGAAGTAACGCTTCAGCCTATTCGTCGTTATGACATGGACGCTGCTATATTGTTTGCGGATATACTGCTGATTCCCAAAGCTCTAGGGCGGGATGTGACGTTTCGAAAAGGCGTTGGTCCTATTCTTAAACCAATGGAGGTCAGCGATATTAAGGATCTCAGATTAAACGGAGCCTCAGACCGGTTGTCACCGATATACGAAACTGTCAGCCGTGTTAAAAAAGAGCTCAACGCTAATAAAGCCCTTATAGGGTTTGCAGGCGGTCCTTGGACTGTGGCGACGTATATGCTTGAAGGCCGAGGATCTCCAAATAAAGAAGTGGCTAAACGGTTCGCTTATAACAATCCGGAAGCAACGGACGATTTATTATCCATCCTTGCAGAGTCAAGTGCTGACTATTTGATTGAACAAGCGCGCGCCGGAGCAGACGTGCTTAAAATATTTGAAAGTTGGGCGGAGGGTTTATCCCCTGCTCTGTTCGATAGACTTGTCATAAAACCAACGAACCAAATTATATCTCTTATCAGAGCGGCTGGTATTGAGGTTCCGATTATCGGTTTTCCTCGCGGGGCAGGTTTAAACACTGTACGGTATACGCAGCAAACAGGTATTACATGCATTGCCCTTGGAACAGCTGTTCCAATGAAAGAGATGAGAGCTCTGTTGCCCGAGGGTATTCCTACGCAAGGCAATCTTGATCCGCTCGCTCTTCGCGTGGGCGGCGAAGCTCTGCGGTCAGCCGTGCAAAATACATTGGATTCGATTGAAGGTCCGCATATTTTTAATCTCGGGCACGGCGTTTCGCCAGATGTGAAGATTGAAAACGTACATGCGGTGATTAGCCATTTGCGTTCTGGAGATGGAAATTATGTTTGAATGGTTTAGAGCGCTGCATATTATTGCTGTTATATTTTGGATGGCAGGCCTTCTCTATTTGCCCAGGCTTTATGTTTATCATTCAACAGCCGAGATTGGCGGAAATCTAGACACTGTTTTAAAAATTCAGGAACGCAGGCTTTTAAAAATTATTATGACGCCGGCTATGCTTGCAGCTTTGCTTTTTGGGATAGGGTTGGTTTGGTATCGACATGCCGCTTTATTCACATCCGTTTGGTTACCCTTAAAACTTATTTTGGTCTTTGGCTTGATTGGATATCACGGGTTTTTGTCCGGTATGCGAAAAAAATTTGAAGCCGGCGAAAGACCTAAGTCTGAGAAATATTTCCGGATCATCAATGAAATTCCGCCGTTTCTGATTATCGCTATTGTTATTCTGGCAGTCATTGAACCGTTTTAACTATGACTTGACCTTTCTAGGGTCTCGCTTTAAATCAAACTTATAACCTCTGTTCTGAGGTCTCTCTTCCAATATTGACTTGCGCCAAGGCGCCCGAAGAGACTTTTCCCAATATACGGACTAATAATATGACTGAAAAAAATAATCTAGACCTTGAGGGAATGACCTCAATTAGTCTTGAAGACTTGAAAACTCTTAAACCTGCTGAACTTATCGTATTCGCTGAAGAAGTCGGTATTGAGAATGCAGGCAGTATGCGCAAGCAGGAAATTTTCCTTGCAGTTTTAAAAGACCTTGCTGAGCAAGATATACAAATCAATGGCGGCGGTGTTTTAGAAGTGCTGCAAGATGGATTCGGTTTCTTGCGGGCTCCGGATGCCAACTATCTGCCTGGCCCGGATGATATTTATGTCAGCCCAACTCAAATTCGCCGCTTTGGGTTACGCACGGGTGATACTGTATCTGGCGAAATTCGAAGCCCGCGTGATGTCGGCGAGCTTTATTTTGCTTTGACGAAAGTCGTTTCGCTTAATTTTTCAACCCCAGAACAAGCCCGCAATAAGGCTCATTTTGACAGCTTAACCCCGCTATATCCTGACGAGCGGTTCCATATGGAAATAGAAGACCCTACGCTTAAAGATATTTCCGGCCGGATCATTGATATTGTTTCTCCGATAGGTAAAGGCCAGCGGGCTCTAATTGTGGCTCCGCCGCGGACAGGTAAAACGGTTCTCCTGCAAAACATCGCTCATTCTATCGAAGCCAACCATCCGGAATGTTACGTGCTTGTACTCCTGATTGATGAGCGCCCGGAAGAAGTTACGGATATGCAGCGCTCTGTGAAGGGTGAAGTCGTTAGCTCAACCTTTGATGAACCCGCAACTCGCCACGTACAAGTTGCCGAGATGGTCATTCAAAAAGCGAAACGCTTGACCGAGCATGGTAAAGACGTGGTTATTTTGCTGGATTCGATCACGCGTCTTGGCCGGGCTTATAACACGGTTGTTCCGAGCTCTGGTAAGGTTCTAACAGGGGGTGTTGATGCAAATGCGCTTCAACGTCCTAAGCGGTTCTTTGGTGCAGCGCGTAATATTGAGGATGGCGGTTCATTAACGATTATCGCCACGGCTTTGATTGATACGGGGTCTCGAATGGATGAGGTTATTTTTGAAGAGTTTAAGGGTACGGGCAACTCCGAGATCGTACTTGATAGGAAAGTAGCCGACAAACGTATCTTCCCCGCTATCGATGTCACGAAGTCGGGTACACGGAAAGAAGAGTTGTTGATTAGTCCCGGCGATCTTCAGAAAACTTACGTGCTTCGCCGTATTCTTAATCCTATGGGAACGATGGACGCGATTGAGTTTTTACTTTCAAAACTTAAAGACAGCAAAACGAATTCAGACTTCTTTGAAAGTATGAATACCTAACCTATGTGTTGCCCAATATTGTTGGCGTGCTTAATTTAGCAAATACGTAACCTGCAAGGCCTCCAACTAGGCCTTGCAATACTAAGCCGACTGTAGTGCGTGCTCCAGCAACGAGCTGAACGCCGAAAAAAACATTCTTCATCAAGTAGAGCATGACAAGCATTGCGGTAAAACCCGCAACCGCATACACGAGGGTACGTCCTGTCTTCACAAATTTATAGACGAGCCAGCCAGTTAAAAAGGCGACTGTAAAACCTATTAATATGAAAATCCCATACATAGGGCCAAAACCTACAATATCAGATAACGTCATTGATATGCGATCAGCAAAGCTTATCTGCGCGCCTACTTTATCTAGCCCGGAAATAACAAATTGAGTTGAAAGAATGTTGCCTAAAATGCTGGCGGTCATAGCGCTGGCAAGTAAAGGGATTATTAGTTTTCCAGTTTGTGCCATGCGTTCAACCTCACTATGGTTTAAAGACTAAGCTGAGGAGTAGACAATGAAAAGAACTATTGCTGTTATTTCGGGGCTGTTCTTGTCCGCCTGCCTTCCTGGTTACCCAGATGAGGCCCGCGCACCAACTGCAGGTCAAAGCATAAATGTAGAAGTTCTTGTCGAAGGTTTGAAAAGCCCCTGGAGCGTGGCTGTTATGCCGGGGGGTGGGTATCTTATCACTGAAAAAGCAAATGGTTTGAAACGCATATTTCTTGATGGCCGCGTTTTGACTGTGAAAGGGGTTCCCGAAGATGTCTTCACAGAGGGTCAGGCTGGGTATTTTGATGTAAAGATTGCGCCGGGATACACGGATACGATGAACATATATATGTCCTATGCTTTTGGGACCGCCACTGAAAATGGTACGGGTCTCTTCTCTGCGGAGTTACAAGGTCCCGGGCCCAATGGCGAAGGTCTTACACTGACATCAGGGAAGACAGTTTTTAGAGCCAGCCCAACAAAAGATACAAATGCTCATTTTGGAGGTCGGCTGGCTTTTCTCCCAGATGATACACTTGTTCTAACTTTGGGGGATGGGTTTGCTTACCGAGAGCAAGCTCAAGTTAAGGGCTCTGATTTAGGGAAGATTGTTAGACTCAAAAGAGACGGGTCTGCTGCTAAGGATAATCCATTCGTGGGTCAGAGTGACGCGAAACCAGAAATTTATTCTTGGGGTCACCGCAATGCTCAAGGACTGCATTATGATGCCGAAAGTAAAAATCTATGGGCGCATGAACACGGCCCTAAGGGCGGGGATGAATTAAACCTTCTGAAGTCCGGTGCAAATTATGGCTGGCCGATTGCTACGACAGGAATTGATTATAACGGCGCGAAAATTACGCCGTTAACATCTGCGCCAAATATGGAAAGCTATGTGAAAGATTGGGTGCCGTCCATTGCGCCGTCTGGCCTTACAATTTACCGGGGCGATATGTTTCCTGACTGGAACGGTGACGCATTTGTTGGAGGATTGGCTTCCCGTGATTTACGGCGCTTAGATCTTGAGGGCAATCAGTTCGTTAAAGAGGAAAGCTTACTTGCAGATTTAGGCGGACGTGTTCGTGATGTCCGTACAGCGCCCGACGGAGCTTTGTTGGTTCTTATAGATAATCCAGATAATGGTAAGCTATTGCGCCTGACACCTAATTAATTATCGAGGCATTCTCGATACGTTAATTTAGAGGCTCTTGTTAATCCGATGATAGGTTTAAAATCAAAGGCATAATCTGTGACGACAATGCTTGCTGTTTTTGCTGTGTTTTTCGGCCCCCTTTGAGGGGCTTGCCGAAGTATAGGAATTCCGTCGCGGCGTAAGCTCTCTAGTAGTTTTGAATTTACCCCCGACCGCCCTCTCCAAACGGCCATATTCGACGGTTTGACACCGGCCTGCTTATAAGACTTTATTTCGGCATCAGTTTTAGCTGATATTGAAATCATCATTTCAGGTGCTAACCGAGCGAGTTTGGACGCCTGACCCGAGCTGTACGAAATTAGAATAACTTGGTCGGTCAATTCAGCCCTGCGGATAGCCGATATAACAGCTTCGTATTTTGCGCTAGGTTTGAAATCGATCTCTAAGTAGATTGTGTTTTTAGCGGCTTTCAGGACATCGCTCAGTTTTGGCGAAATTTCCGATGTGAGTTTGCCCGCTGTATTTTTCAAAAATGTGTTTTCGTACTCGGCTCTCATTGTTTTATCTATTTTGCCCGTGCCGGAACTTTTGTCGTCCCACGTGTCATCATGGTAGAGAATGAGTGTGCCGTCGCTTATCGCCGCAACGTCAATCTCAGCGAACAGATAGCCTTTCTCTATCAATGCTAGCAGCCCGCTCATTGAGTTTTCCGGATACGTAGATTTTTTTGAAGTCCCGCGGTGGGCGGCTATGAAAGCGGCGTCTTGTGGCAAGCACGCGAATTGTTTTGAGATTGACGGAAGAGTTGCTGTGGATACGGCTATGTCTGACGACGGAGCTACGCCTTTGCAGCCACTACTAGCCGCGAGTATGGCCGCGGTCATAAGCAAGGTTTTTGTCCAATATTTCATAATAAACGCCATAGCTTAACTTAGCTTGCAAACAAACTCATTTTCAAAATTGGCGTGCAATTATGACTATGATGTTACAGTGCTTCTCATTGCCTTCTCTTTGTCGTACACACATTAGGAACACGATGGGTTTCTATGGTACACTCTCATACAGATACAATTTTTGCACTCTCGTCGGCTCAAGGCCGTGCGGGCGTATCTGTGTTTCGTGTGAGCGGCCCGGAGGCAGAGCACGTCGTGAAGATCCTGACAGGACGGTCCTGCCCGGCGCCGCGTAAGGCGGTTTTGCGCCTATTCTCACGTAATAATATCGTAATAGACACTGGTTTATTGCTATGGTTTCCGGGACCAAAGAGTTTTACCGGTGAAGACATGGCTGAATTTCAGGTCCATGGTAGCCCGGCTGTGATTGAAGCTATGGCCGGCGCTTTCCTTTCAGCAGGGGGACGACAAGCCGAGGCGGGTGAGTTTACACGGCGCGGTTTTGAAAATGACCGCATGGACCTCACAGAAGCTGAAGCCATTGCAGATCTCATTGACGCGGAAACAGAAGGACAGCGCGAGCAAGCCGTTCGGCAAATGCGCGGGGGTTTGCGCGAAACATATAATTCGTGGCGCGAAGATCTAATGGACGCTCTTGCTCAGATTGAAGGCGAGATTGATTTTCCGGATGAGGCTGATGTTCCCAACGACCTTGCTCATGCCGCGGTGCCTGCCCTTCAGCTCGTCATTGATGCCATGGAAGCAGCTCTAGATGACAGTTCACGGGGCGAACATATTCGGCACGGCCTGGACATTGCGATACTCGGACCTCCTAATGCCGGTAAGTCTACTTTGATAAACGCGCTCTCACAAAAAGACGCGGCTATAGTTTCACCGGAGGCGGGTACAACAAGGGATATTGTTGAAGTCCACCTAGTGATGAGCGGTCTACCTGTCAGACTTTCTGATACGGCGGGCCTTCGCGAAACAGAAAACACCATAGAGGCGGAGGGTGTTAAGAGGGCTTTGAAACGCGGGGATGAGGCGGATATTAGAGTTGGTGTTGTTGATAGTACGGATACCTCTCAACTTGAAGCGGCCTTATTGAATCTTCAAGCTGGTGATATTTTAGTGTTTAATAAATCTGATATTGCAACAACGCCCAAGCCTATCATCAAAAACGACTCCGTTCATGTTATGACTATTAGCGGTAAGAATACTGAAGATGTTGCTGGCCTGCGAAGCAAACTTGACGAACTCATTGTGGAGAGGTTTTCGGTCAGCGAAACTGCAGGGCTTACCCGCGCCCGGCACAGAGACTGTGTTGAACGGGCTGTTGAGTCCTTGCACCGCGCGAAGGCTAATGTGTCGATAGCGCCTGAATTGGCGGGTGATGATATGCGCGCTGCGCTTCATGCGATTAAGGAGCTTGCGGGCGAAACAGACATTGAAGCCGTGTTAGGACGCATATTTTCTAGGTTTTGTGTGGGAAAGTAGATGTTTTGTACAATGTTTCACGTGAAACATTGGGAGACAATTCCTCGACAAACCCCTACCCTTTCGCTATCAGGCCCGCTCATACGTATATTTGGAGTGTCTTATGTCCCAAAACTGGGATGTCATTATTATCGGAGGGGGGCATGCGGGCTGCGAAGCGGCGGCAGCGTCTGCGCGAGTGGGCGCTAAAACGCTTCTTTTAACTCATAAGCTTGAGACTATTGGTGAAATGTCGTGCAATCCCGCCATTGGGGGGCTCGGTAAGGGTCATTTAGTGCGCGAGATTGATGCGCTGGACGGCATTATGGCAAAGGTTGCGGATGCGTCGGGCATTCAATTTCGCCTGTTAAATCGCTCAAAAGGTCCGGCCGTGCGCGGTCCTCGGACGCAGTCTGATCGCGGTCTCTATAAATCAGCGATGCAAGATGTACTTAGTACTTACCCCAATCTTACGATTAAAGCGTCTGCTGTTGAAGACCTGATAACAAAGGATGGGCGTGTTGTGGGCGTTGTCGGCGCTGATGGGACTGAGTTTGCGTCTGAGCGCGTTGTTCTTACGACTGGCACATTCCTTAAAGGTGTTATCCATATAGGGATGGAGCTTACACCTGCTGGCCGCCACGGTGAAGCGCCGTCTATTGGCTTGGCGGATCGCCTGTACCGTCTCGGCTTTGATATGGCCCGTTTGAAAACCGGGACCCCTGCCCGTATTCAAAAATCATCTATTGATTGGGATTCGCTAGAGCAGCAAGCTGCAGATGACGAACCCGTTCCGTTTTCATTTATGACAGACAAAATCACTGTCCCGCAAGTGACATGCGCCATAACGCATACAAATGCGCGTACACATGATATTATTGCAAAAAACATAAATAAATCATCCGTTTACGGCGGTAGTATTTCAGGCAAAGGCCCGCGCTACTGCCCGGCTATCGAGGACAAGGTTGTTCGATTTGCAGATAAGTCGCAGCACCAAATATTCTTAGAACCGGAGGGCCTTGAGGGGAGTGAAAACGGGGATACTGTTTACCCGAACGGAATATCAAGTTCCCTGCCCGTTGATATTCAAGACGCATTTTTACGCACGATTGTGGGTTTGGAGAATGTTGTTGTTCAGCGTTACGGCTATGCCATTGAGTATGACTATGTCGATCCCCGCGAACTTAGAGTGACTCTAGAAACGCGGCGCTTGCCGGGTCTGTATCTCGCGGGTCAAATAAACGGAACAACAGGATACGAAGAAGCGGCGGCACAGGGCATGATTGCTGGTTTCAACGCTGCGCTTGCGGCGGGTGACGGCAAGCCTTTTGTTCTGGATCGTAGCCAGGCTTATATTGGTGTAATGATTGATGACCTAACGACAAAGGGCGTCACGGAGCCCTACCGGATGTTTACGTCTCGTGCTGAATATCGTTTGTTGCTAAGGGCCGATAATGCTGACCAACGCCTCACGCCTCTTGGAGAGAGCATCGGTGTGGTGAGCTCTGAACGCACTAGCGCATTCGCTTCGAAATGTGATGTTCTAGAGAAAGCAAAATTAGTGGCCAGCTCTGACGCGCTCACACCTAATGTTTTGCAAAAGCACGGTATAAAGGTCAATTCTGACGGTATTCGCCGAAACGCTATGGATCTTCTGGCGTATCCAAATGTAAGTTACACGGATCTTTTGCCAATCTGGCCTGATTTAGCACAATTTCCAGCTTTTGCGCGTGAAAATCTCGAAGCGGAAGCGCTTTACAGTGGCTATATTGAACGCCAGGCGAGGGATATCGCGGCGTTCCGGCGGGACGAGGGGCTAAGGCTTCCTGAAAACATCGACTATTCGGCTATTGGGGGACTTTCGAATGAGGTGCGCGATAAGCTCGTTACGGCGCGCCCGTCAACATTAGGACAGGCGTCTCGGATTGAAGGTGTTACGCCCGGTGCTTTGACGGCTTTATTGGCATTCGTGCGTAAAAAGGCCGGATAATGGCTTATTCATCCCACGATTTCGCGGATGAAGCGGATGTTTCACGTGAAACATTTGAAGCTTTTCAGACATGGCAGGCGCTGCTCGTTAAGTGGAATGCGCGTATAAACTTAGTCTCTAAGGCCGCGATTGACGAGTTTTGGCCACGGCATGCTTTGGATAGCTGGCAGGTGTGGGAGCATGTCCCTCACACAGCTGAGAAAATTATTGATTTTGGGTCTGGCGGCGGTTTCCCAGGGCTTGCTCTGGCTATCGGCGCAAAGTCAAAGGAACGCGGAAATGTAACACTTGTCGAATCTGCAGGAAAGAAAGCAAATTTCCTACGTACAGTCATTCGTGCGCTTGAATTACCCGCGACCGTATGGGAGGGACGCGCAGAAGATATCGAGCCTGAAATTTACGACGTCATAAGCGCCCGCGCTTTTGCTCCTTTGCCAAGATTGTTCGGCCATGCAGAAAAACACTGGGGGCCGGGTACATTAGGTCTGTTGTTAAAAGGGCAGGGCGTGAATGAAGAATTGACGGAAGCTGAAAAATCTTGGATATACGACGTGGAAATACTCCCGAGTCGCAGTGATGCCTTAGGTGTATTGTTAAAGGTTCAAGGGCTTTCAGCCATAGGATAAATTAAAACCTGTCTTTTAGGAGACACGATGTCTGCCAAAACCCGCATCATAGCTGTCGTTAATCAAAAGGGCGGCGTTGGCAAAACAACCACCACAATTAATTTGGCGGCGGCGCTTACGCTCTTGGGCAAGACGGTCTTGATGATTGATCTTGATCCGCAAGGGAATGCTTCAACAGGGTTGGGCGTCTCACGGATGTCACGTGATGTTTCTATTTATAATGTTTTAGTTGACGGCGCTAGCCTTGATGAGGCGTCAGTCGATACGGTGGTCGATGGCCTCCGGCTTGTTCCGTCGGATATGGATTTATCCGGAGCTGAGCTTGAGATTGCAGGCATGGAGTCCCGCTCACGTCTTTTGGCGAATGCCTTAGAAAACGACCCTAACCATTATGATTACGTTCTTATTGACTGCCCGCCGTCGCTGAGTTTGTTGACAGTAAATGCTTTATCCGCGGCCAGCTCGGTGCTTGTGCCGTTGCAATGTGAGTTCTATGCGCTGGAAGGTTTGAGCCAACTTTTACAAACTGTCGAGATGGCAAAAGCGAATATCAACCCCAATCTTATTATCGAGGGGGTCATGTTGACGATGTACGATGTGCGCAACCGTTTGTCCGCTCAAGTTGCCGCTGATGTGCGTAAACACCTTGGTCGGGCGGTCTTTCAAACGATTATTCCGCGTAATGTCCGTATTGCAGAAGCGCCGTCATTCGGCAAACCTGTGATGATGTATGCGCCGAATTGTGCGGGGTCACATGCTTACATGGAACTCGGGCGGGAAATTTTAAGAAAACACGCGCGGCGTAAGAAAGCGTAAGGAATAAGACATGGCTAAAGCCTCAAAACCAAAGAAAAAAACGACAAAGAAAAGCGATAAGGAACGCGGTCTAGGGCGCGGATTATCTGCATTGATGTCAGATATTTCCATTGTTACGGAACCTGCCTTGAAGCCGAAAGCTAAAGTCAGCGAAATGCCTCGTCGCGGCGTGAATGTGCTCAACATTGATCTTTTAGAACGTAATCCAGATCAGCCGCGTCGGTACTTCGATAAAGAGAAATTAAAAGAACTCACCGAATCTATTCGGGACAAAGGTGTCTTGCAGCCGATACTTGTACGCGAGCTTCCGGCCGGCCGGAAAAATGCTAAGACGAGATATCAAATCGTGGCGGGTGAACGGCGATGGCAGGCGTCTTTAAAAGCCGGCCTAACATCAATGCCGGCACTCATACGCGAGCTGTCTGATCAAGAAGTTCTTGAAATTGGGGTTGTCGAGAATGTACAGCGTGCGGACTTGAACCCGGTGGAAGAGGCGATGGCCTATAAGGCTTTGCAAGAACAGTTCAGCCGCACACAAGAAGACATTGCCAAAGCCGTTGGTAAAAGTCGGTCGCACATTGCGAATATGCTACGCCTACTAACTTTGCCAAATAGAGCCCGAGATCATTTGGCGAAGGGTAAAATTTCGACAGGACATGCCCGCGCGATTATTGCGGCGCCTGACCCCGTCGCTATGGCTGAAGAGATAGCGGATAAAAGCTTGTCCGTTCGGCAGGCTGAAGACTGGGTACGCCGTCTCAAATCCAGTAGCGGGTCTAAAGCGCCTAAAGCTATGAAGGACGCAGATACACGAAAGCTTGAACAAGAGCTTTCTGAAGTGTTGGGTCTTGTTGTGGATTTAAGACATAAAGGTCCGGGCGGCGAGCTTCGTATCAAATACCGTACCGCAGATCAGTTTGATCACCTTTTGAAAACTCTGAAGTAAACCTAGCTTATGCTGATTTCGTCGTGATGACGCGCTGCGGGAAGGGAATTTCAATACCCTTTTTATCCAGCGCGGCCTTGAGAGCCATCCGCATATCCGAGGCATTCTTGAGCCAATCCGCAGCGGGCATCCAGCACCGGTTAGATATCGTTATAGCGCTATCTCCGAAATTCATCACGTGACATTCTGGCGGTGTTGGCAGAGACTGCACTAGCGGGTTAGCGGCCATAGTCGCTAGGAGTAACTCCTGTACAGCTTTGAGGTCAGTGTCATAAGCCACGCCAATATCGACAATAAGTTTGCGCTCTGTGTGGCGGTTAAAGTTTTGTAAGCGGTTGTTCCAGACATAACCGTTAGGGATATAAATGAAGAGACCTTCGAGGTTTTTAACGGTTGTGGCGAAAAGTCCAATTTCCTGAACTGTCCCGGAAAAACTGGGCGTTTCAATAAATTCGCCAACTTGCAAAGGGCGCATAGCAATCAGCATAACGCCGGAGGCTATGTTACCGAGCGTGTCTTTGAGGGCGAGGCCAATTGCAAGACCGGCAGCGCCGAATACTGCCAAAAGACTGGCCGGGGCGACGCCAAGCTCAACAAGGAACGCATAAATAGTCATTGCTAAAATGACGTAAAAAACTGCGCTAGCAAATACTGGACGTATCGTGGCATCAATGTGGGATCCGCCAAAACGAGAATTGCGGATGCCGCCGCGAAGCCAACGGGCTGTAAACCAACCGAAAACTAAGATTGCAATGGCACCCGCAACAGAAAGTCCAAATCGCATAATATTTGGGAATTGGGATTGAAACTTAGCCCAATGGCTGATGAAGTCTTCCATGATGTCCTCTAGCGTTGACGCGCCGCATAAGTGCCTAGAGCAAGCAATAATCTGCCAACAATGGCGTCTGCAGGGGACCCGGCGGTTTTAACTTGTCGCTCAGCTTCTAATGACTGACTTAAAACTTTTTGCAACATGGTTTGTCGCCATTTGCGAACTTGTCCCATAAAGGCGCGTTCTTGCATACGAAACACCGGGGGCCGGAGAGACCGCATGGCAGACTCAATACTATCGCCACTCGACATATGGGCATGAGCTTCAAGCAGGCGTGTGATGTGCCGTTGTAGGCTACGCAGGATAACGGCAGAATTCATCTTTCCTGCCATCGCGGTGCTGTAGGCATAATCACAGGCATCGACATCGCCGCTCATGGCGGATTGAATAATATCATCGATAGACGCCACTTGTCCGCCTGCAGCCACATTCCGAATGTCATCCATAGAAACCATTTCGCCTGGCGTCATTCCGTCGCCTTTATATAAAATCATTTTCTCAATTTCGCCCCGAGTCAGAGCACGGTCGCCCTCTAGTAGCGGTGTCCAGAGGGCGAGGGCGTCGGCGTCTATTCCAATGCTTTTCTCGTTAAGGCTCGTGCGGACAAGATTACTAATGTCGGCCGTGCTGTCCGTGTAACAGCCAATGGCCACAAAATTACCGGCCGCTTCGAAGGATTTCCGAACTGCAGATCTAGGCGTCATATCTCCGGCTTCGACAATTAATTTTGCCGCCGCTAGCTTTGGATTAGCATCCAGTGATTTAATAATCTTTGAAATTGCGGCGCCGTTACGCTCATGGTCAAGCCTAAGGTGTACAAGCCGGGCATCTCCCAAGAGAGATAGAGCTGACATTTCATCCGCCAGTTTTGCGGTATCACCTGAAAGGTCATCAGCTGTGAGGGTTGTCACAGAAAAAGCATCGGCTTCGGGGATGTATTTTTTTGAGAGCGCTTTCGCCCGTTCCCGGGCCAGGCCGCGGTCAGGTCCGAAAAACAGGACGCCAATGACATCGTCTTTAGGTTTACTTAGGAACGTAGTGGCGCGATTGCCTGTAAGTTTCATTTTTTTGCGTAATACCCGGCGAGCTTATAAAGAAGGCGGTCAGCGTTTTCCGCCGCAACGAGGCGCATTGAATTATTCTCTGTTGCATCGCGGGCATAAGGATCCACTGAGGAGCCGAATGTCGACGTGCTTCTGACCGTCCCCTTATCCAAAACATCACCGGACTTAGCATCGCGTAGAACGTAACGCGTTGACATCGTCAGGTCATAACGTGAGGCGATGTCTCTTCCGCTAACGCCAAGGCCAGCGCGGCCTACTTTTGATGTCACTTCTAAAATATGAGTTGAGCCAGTCGTTCCCAGGCGTTTGCGCAGGCTTTGGGCCATGTAGAACCCAGATTCGTCATCAATGATTGAGCCTGATTTTACATTATCAACGCGAATGCTTTTGAACGCCAAGGACCCATCTGCAGTTCGGGGCGCATTCGCGGGCGTGAAGCCACAGGCGCAAAGCGCCGCGCTTGCGAGAATAGGGAATATGAGGCGGGTAAGTTTCATGATGCTACTATATTGATTATTCGGCCCGGAACAACAATCACTTTACGCACAGTAAGACCGTCGAGTGCGCGGATAACGCCCTCGTCTTCCATGGCGAGGGCCTCTGCAGCGTCTTTAGAGATGTCCTTAGCGACATTCACTTCGCCGCGGCGTTTGCCGTTGACTTGAACGGGGAGTGTGACTGTGTCTTCGACGAATAAGCTCGCGTCGGTCACAGGCCAAGGCGCGTGATAGCAGAGACCTACGCCGCCCAGATGGGCCCAGCATTCTTCGGCGAGATGCGGCATGAACGGCGCGATTGCGCGAATGAGCATGCCCATGGCTTCGGCTTTGGCAGTATCATTGGCTTTATATTTTTTAAGCGCGTTGGTGAGTTCGTAAATTTGCGCGACGGATGTATTGAACCGGAAGTTTTCAATCCCGAGTGTGGCCTTGTCGAGGGCTTTATGAGCGAAACGGCGAAGCTCAAGCGCGTCGCCTTTGGCACCGCTGGCTACGGACATAGGGTTTAGCTTCGGCATGTCGGCAACCATCGCCCAAACTTTATTGGCAAACCGCCACGCACCAATAACGCCAGACTCTGTCCACTCAACGTCGCGGTCAGGCGGACTATCCGAGAGTACAAACCAACGCGCCACATCCGCACCGTAACCTTCTATGATTTCATTTGGGTCAACGACATTTTTCTTGGACTTAGACATCTTGATGACATCGCCTTTGGTGACGGCCTTGCCTGTGTTGAGGTCGGTTAGCTTACCGTCTTTTTCGTCTACATCTGCGGGCATGACATAATTGCCGTCTGAGTTTTCAAACACAGCATGTGTGACCATGCCTTGTGTAAACAGGCCGTCAAACGGTTCACCGCTAGGTAAATCTAAAAGACCGCAATCCCGCAGGCCCCGCGTAAAAAACCGCGCATAAAGTAAATGCAGAACCGCATGTTCCACGCCGCCAATATACTGATCAACAGGCATCCACGCGCTGGCGGTTTCTTTATCAAACGGACGGTCATCTGTATTGCCGCCGGCGAAGCGCGCGAAATACCATGAGGAGTCTGCAAACGTGTCCAGCGTATCTGTCTCGCGCTTCGCTGCTTTCCCGCAAGTTGGGCAATCCACATCGCGCCAGGTCGGGTGACGGTCGAGCGGATTCCCCGGCTTGTCGAAATTAATGTCGTCGGGGAGCTGAACGGGGAGGTCGTCTTCTGGTACGGGGACGACGCCGCAATCACCGCAATGAATGACGGGAATAGGGCAGCCCCAATAGCGTTGGCGGCTAACGCCCCAATCCCGGAGGCGGTATTGGACGGTACCTTCGCCTTGGCCCTTAGTTTTTAAACGGGATATTATGTCGGCTTTAGCGTCTTCTATTCTGTGACCGTCCAAAAACTTGGAGTTAATAATCTTTCCAGGCCCGGTGTAAGCTTCACCCTGAATTTCAAATGTTTTCGGGTCTTCTTCAGGAGGACACACGACAGGGACAACAGACAACCCGTATTTGCGGGCAAAATCCAAATCGCGTTGGTCATGCGCTGGACAGCCAAAGATAGCGCCGGTTCCGTATCCCATCAAAACAAAATTCGCGACCCAGACAGGCAGGGTTTCGCCCGTGAAAGGATGTAGAACATAAAGGCCAGTATCAAACCCTAATTTTGGAGCGGTTGCGATGGCTTCTTCAGTTGTGCCAATCTTTGCGCATTCAGTGCGAAACTCTTTTATCGCTGGGTTAGCGGACTCTAACAACGCGGTTATGGGGTGGTTAGGTGAGAGAGCTACAAAGCTTGCTCCGAACAAAGTGTCTGGACGCGTAGTGAATATCTCAATGCCGCTAGGATATGTATCGCCAACAGTTTTTGAAGATAGATTGGCGGTTTTGCTTACATAGTTTTCTGGAACCCGATCACCAAAGTCTTTAAGGTTAGCATTATAATCCCACTCAAACCGCATCTGCAAACCTTCGGATTTTCCAATCCAGTTTGCTTGCATTGTCCGTACCTTCTCAGGCCAGCGATCGAGCGTATCGAGGCTGGTCAGCAAGTCCTCAGCGTAATGCGTGATTTTATAGAACCATTGCACCATGTCGCGTTGTTCGACATCTGCGCCGGAGCGCCAGCCTTTGCCGTCGACGACCTGCTCATTCGCGAGCACGGTCATGTCGACAGGGTCCCAATTGACCTTGGCAGTTTTGCGGTAGACCAGGTCGTTTTCCCAGAACTTTAGAAACAAATATTGCTGCTGTTTGTAATAGCTAACGTCGCAGGTCGCGAATTCGCGGGACCAATCGAGGGCAAAGCCGAGCCGCTTGAGCGGGGCTTTCATGGTTTCGATATTGTCATAGGTCCAGCCTTTAGGGTGGACGTTCATTTCTATGGCAGCGTTCTCGGCGGGCATGCCGAACGCGTCCCAGCCCATAGGATGCAAGACGTCAAAGCCTTGGGCTTTCTTGTAGCGCGCGATAACATCGCCCATGGCGTAATTCCGCACATGGCCCATGTGGATGCGGCCCGACGGGTAGGGGAACATTTCGAGGGCATAATATTTCTGTTTCCCCGCATCATCGGCACGGTAGATATCGCCCTTTTCCCAAATGGCTTGCCAGCGGGGCTCTACCTCAGCGGCGTTATATCGTGATTGGTCTTCGCTCATGCGTCTTCATCCTGCAAATCAAGCAGTCTGTATAACAGAAGGAAAAAGAGTGGCTAGGCCTAGTTATCAAGCGCCCTAATTATCGACAGTCGCAATATAGAGCTGACGGGCCCGGGTCAGAATCGCATTTTCAATCTGGCGGCCTGTATCAGCGTCCACTGATGCATCTGTCCACGTTCCGCCGTTACTGACCTGCTTAAAGATAGACACTTTAAGAGCGTCAGCGCGCAGATTGGTATCGAGGATGTAGACATTGGCCTTAAAGCGCTCGCTCGGGGCTTCAGGACTGGCGTAAAAGTCAGTAATGATAACGCCGCCAAATGGGTCGACTTCGGCCAATGGCATGAACTCAAGCGTTTCCAGGCTTGCGCGCCACAGATAAGAGTTAACCCCCATATTTGGAGCGACTTCTACGCGGCGGGAATTATCGTCAGACGCTTTACTCCCAAATGTCCCGCAAGCGGATAGCAAAGAAGTACCGATTAACGCGGATGCGAGAACAGCAGTGCGGATAGAGGTTAATGGCATGCAAGGCTCCAAAAGGTGCAAATCAAAAGTCAAACGGGTTATAGCACTTAAAATCTACACGGCTAGGGCTTTGAAGCAGGAAAGTGCAGAGGGCTAATGTCGTTAAATCTGCAGTAAACTGCACGTTTAAGGGTTTTGTTAACCTTTTTTTAGGATGCGCGAGAGGATATTAACCTATTGATTCACGTAAGTTAGGGTCATTCTGCGGCCCCTATTACAAAAGAGACTTTTACTGATGCCAAAGCTTAAAAAAATACTCTGGGTCTCTACGGCAATTATTGCTGCGGGGGGCGTGTCTATTGTCGCCAGCGCGCAGACATCCGGCGGTTCCCCTTTTGCGACCAAGAAAAAGAAAAATGCTTGGGAGACTAATGCTTGGCAAACAGCTCCGTCAGCTCCAAGTCAGCAGTCTGCGCCAACAACGTCCTTGCCGCTGCGGGGGACAGGCGTAGCTTTTGAGGCCCCCGCACCAACTTATAACAATGTTCCGGGCTACTCAGTGACGCCGGGGTCAAGCAGTTCTGAATATATCGCTCCCGCGCGTCTTGCCGGTGATAATGGCCCGCAAAAATACCAAGCTCCAACATATCACGATCCGTCATATGTAAATGAAGGCTTGGCCGGCGGGAGTTTTAATAGCTCCGCTTACGGTAATGCCGCCCCCGTGCAGCCCACAAATATTCGTACACAGCCCGAAGGGCCGACGGGTTCTGCTTATTATCCGGGGCGGACCAATAAAAGCGGTATGCCGCCCGGCTCTGTTAAAGCGGAAACAGGATTTGGCGGATATGAGAACCGCGCGCCCCAGCAAAATTACTCAAACCAAGGTTATGGTCAAAATGGATATGGGGCTAGGCCCCAGAACTCCGGGCGTCCAAATTCCGGGCCAATGTCACGCCCCCAGAAAACCTCTTGGAGTGAACGTCTCGGTCTTGGCGATGTTGTTACAAGCGTAAAAGGTTTCTTGAGAATCGGCGCGGCGGCCACAGAGCGTGATGGTTGGTCCGAAGACTTTATCGCCGATGGCAAAATCTCCGGCGAAGTTAGCGCCATTACTGGAGGCGGTCTCGAATATGGCGTCGGCGCGGAAGTGCGCGGACAATATGATAAATACCGCCGCGGCTTTGGCGGCCTCGTTGGAGACTGTCCAGCGAATGTAGTCGGATGTTCCAGCGTAGATGTAGCCGGCATACCTACAGCTTACCGGGGCCATACCTCACAATTTTATGCCAGTGGACCGTCTAATGCTAAGGAAGGCGAAATTGCTCTTGAGGGCGCGTACCTTTTCCTACGTTCGTCCTATGGTGATGTGACCCTTGGCCGTGATGACGGGGCGGCTTATTTGTTTTCCCTCGGCGCGCCGAGCTTGATGGCTGTGAACGGGTCTAACTCGCCCGTTGACTTCACTGGCTTAGACGCGGTGAAAACCGTTAACGATGGGTCGGGCTTTGCAGAAAAAGTGACCTATGTCAGCCCGCGCCTTTTGGGGGACAATATCGGCGTCGGCATTCAATTCGGCGCGTCTTACTCGCCGGATGCTAGGGCCTGCGGCGTAGATTATTGCGTTCGCAAAAACGGCGCAGACGGAACAGGCGTTATTGCGCCGGACCTCAAAGACGTTTTCGAAGCCGGGCTCTCACTGGATCGTACATTTACTAACGGCCTGAAAGTCGAAGCGACAGGGACATATGCCACCGCATCGGAAGATACCGGCATTGCGGCATTTGATGATCTCTCGGCTTATAATTTTGGATTTGATGTGACTTATGCGGATTGGCGGATGGGCGCGTCTTATCTGGACAGTAATAACGGTCTTGCGGACGGGGATTATTCTGCTTGGGATGTCGGCGTTACATGGAAGCCTGCGGCTTGGGGCGTGTCGGCAAGCTACGGCCAATCCACAGAGGACAATATTCGGGTCAAAGCCAACCAAGTTGTTCTGGGCGGCGTTTATGATTTCGATAGATTCACTTTGGGCGCGGGCGTGCAATATATTGAGCGCAAGTCACCTATAGAAAACTTGGGCGTTATCACGATGGAAAAAGAAAAAGCGACAGCTGTCTTCATTCAAGGCGCGATAGACTTTTAAATAAAACTTATCCCGGCCAGTCCAGCTGCGCCGGACGCCGTGAGTTTGGGCGCTGTGCTTTTGTTTATACCGCCTAGCGCAAATACACCGAGTTTATAACCCTTGAGAGCTTCGACTTGAGCATTGAAACCCTCAACACCGATGGGCGCTCCGGCGCTTAGGCTTTTGCTTTCAAAAACTGAACTCACCAATACAGCATCCAACACAGTGAGGTCTCCGGAATATTTACCGTGCTTAATTCCGGCCATTGAAATAATCCAGTCCGGGCAGAGTTGCCGCCAGAGCGTAGCGGCCGTGAGGCGGCTATCACGTTTGAAATGTACGCCGTCTGCGCCAATTTGAGTGGCGAGCTTCGGGTCGTCACCGATTAAGAGTTGTTGGCCATTTTTAAAGGTTTCTTGCCGTAAGGTATCAGCCATTTTGTTGGCATGAGCGTGACCGAAATGTCGGTAAATAACCGCGCTTCCGCGCGGAAGTTTTTGCACGGCTGCGACAGGGTCGGGGAGGCGTTCGGGATCAGTCATTAAAACAAGCGGCGCGAGGCGGCAGGGTTTACCGCGCGCTTTGAAGAGCTTATCTGCGGCCTGCGCCACAGGGTCACTTCCCTTGTAAATCCAATCAGGATAAGAGGTTTGCATGAGTGAATTAGACCTTTCAATCGCGGCTCGCCGCGCAGATATATTAGAGCGTATCGCCGCCGCCGCCAAGGTGTCAGGGCAGCCTGCAGAGGAGATAACCCTAACGGCGATTAGTAAAGTCCAGCCGGATACGCGTATTGCGGATATACTAGCCACGGGGCAGCGCGTGTTCGGTGAGAACCGGGTGCAAGAGGCACAAAAGCGGTGGGGAGAAAGTTTCGCTGAGCACCGCCAAGATTTAGAGCTTCGCCTTGTGGGTCCTCTGCAAACGAATAAAGCAGAAGACGCCGTCGCGCTGTTCGATGTTATCGAAACATTGGACCGTGAAAAACTTGCCAAGGCCATTGTCAAAGCCGCAGATAAACTTGGCCGTATGCCGCGTTTGCTTGTGCAGGTAAACACAGGCGAGGAAGACCAAAAGGCGGGCGTTATTCCAGCCGACGTTCCAGCGTTTCTAAAAATGTTGAAACAAGGCTACGATATTAAGCCTGAAGGCCTCATGTGTATACCGCCAGCCTCTGAAGCTGCGGCGCCGCATTTTTGGCTTTTGAATAAACTCACACGCAATCACGGTTTGTCCGTTTTATCTATGGGTATGAGTAGCGATTTTGAAACGGCAATAAAAATGGGCGCCACCCATGTGCGAGTCGGCAGCGCTCTGTTTGGAGACCGTGACTATTCTTGAATAGTCACGGGCATGCCGGCCTTTAAATTGGGAATTAGTTTCACCATCACATCCGGGGTCAACGCGACGCACCCCAATGTTTGCCGCGCATCCGGCTGGGCGACGTGGATGAAAACGGCGCTGCCATTACCAAATACGGGCGGGCTGTCATTGTGGCTGATAACTAGAATGATGTCGTAAGCTCCGTCTTCGCGCCACAGGCCTTCGTGACTTGCGGGATAGGGGACGCGAATGAAGCGGTTATAGGCGGGGTCATTGACGTCGTCGCACCATCCATCATCTCTGCGCAGTGGCCGAAAGGTCAGAGAGCTTTTTGGAATAGGAAGGCGATCTGCGCGGTAAAGCCCAAACCGTAAATTATATTTGCCAAGCGGCGTCTTCTCATCGCCTTCGCGGCCTTTGGCGTGGTCAATGAAACCTGCCCGCCCAATCCGGCAGGAATAGGACACTCCGGCAATCCCAATTTGTTTTCTGGCCGTATGAATTATCAAGACACTCTCTCAATTATGTGATGCATTGCGAGCAATCTGGCATTAGTGTTAGGGGTGAAACAAGCCTAAATACCGTGCAAGTTAGATGGGACTTTAATAATGGCTGTAAAGAAACGAATTTTACTCGTCGATGATGATGATGATCTGCGCAATGAGCTTGTGGAGCAATTTGCGCTTTATGATGAATTTGACACTGTTGCTACGGCCACGGCGGGCGAAGGTATCAGCGCCGCTAAAAATGCGACATTTGACTTGATCTTACTCGACGTGGACCTGCCCGATATGCTCGGGACCGAGGCCTGCCAACTCATGCGGAATGCGGGTGTTGCGGCACCTATTGTTATGCTGACAGGGAATGATCGCGACACAGATGAAATTCTAGGTTTGAATTCAGGGGCAAATGATTACGTCACTAAACCTTTCCGCTTTGCGGTTCTGCTGGCGCGTCTGCGGGCACACCTTAGAAGTTTTGAACAAAGCGAAGATGCGATTTACCAAATTGGACCATTTGAATTTAAACCCGCTTTTAAACGCCTAACTCCAAAAGAAGTAGACGGTAAACAGCCCCGTGATATTCGTCTTACGGAAAAAGAAACAAATATTCTGAAATATCTCTACCGAGCAGGCGGTAAACCTGTGAGCCGGGAGGAGTTACTCGAGGAAGTTTGGGGTTATAATTCCGGAGTCACGACGCATACGCTCGAGACCCATGTTTATCGATTGCGCCAAAAAATTGAACCTGAAAAAGGGACTGCGACATTGCTTGTGACAGAGCCCGGTGGTTACCGCATCGTACTCGATTAGGTGAGCCCACCTCTCGTTATTTACGGGGCGGTCGTTCTGGCTTTGCTGCTTGCGGAATTGCGAGAAGATAGAAGAGCTCAATATTTCCTCAAGCCAATGGCGGCATTTGGTTTCGTTATTATCGCTTTGATGTGCGGCGCATTGGAACCCAGCTTCGCAAATTATGGATATTGGATTTTAGCTGGACTTGTGACGTGTGCCTTGGGGGACGTACTCTTATTGTCTCGAAATAGACCCGCCTTATTTAAATTGGGCATGACAGCTTTCGCGCTAGGTCACATTTCATACGTAACGGCATTTTTTACGTCTAGCACCTTCAGCTATGAGCTTATTCCGTTTATCGTTCTCTTCAGTATTAGCGGCTTTGGATTTTTGTTTTGGTTATGGAAACCGTTACCCAAAGACATGCGAGCCCCCGTTCTTGTTTATACAGTCATAATTATAACAATGATGATTGTGGCGGCGGCCATGGATAAAACGACTTCTGGCATTGTCGTCCTTATTCCAGCGGTGATGTTTGCAGTGTCAGATATGTTTGTCGCGAAAGATAGGTTCGTCTCGCCGCGCCCGATAAACGCTCTTGCCATTACGCCGCTCTATTTCGGGGCGCAGGCCTTATTTGCTTTATCCGTTCAAATATAAGACTTGTGTTACAGGCGCATGGTCTGAGGGGCGTTCCCAAAACCGGCAATCCCGGTGAACGGCAAAGCTCTCTCGCCCGCCTTTTCTAGCAGCTTGCTCTAATGCCGGGCTGACCCAGATATGATCGAGGCGACGTCCGCGGTCAGATTTATTGATGTCGCGGGATCTGTACGACCACCATGAAAATATTTTTTCATCATCTGGAATATGCATACGCGCGCAATCAATAAAATCATGCGTTTTCATCAAGGCGTTTAAAATCTCGACTTCTACCGGCGTATGGCTAACGACTCTTAGAAGTTGTTTGTGTGACCACACATCATTTTCACCGGGTGCAATATTCAGATCGCCGACAACAACTTGTTGGTTATCACCGAGAACAAAGCGTTCAGCAAAATAACAATTCATGATTTCCAGAAACTCAAGTTTGTGTTTGAATTTTGGGTTGGTTTCGATGTTAGCTTCGTCGCCGCCTGCCGGAACGTAAAAGTTGTGAAGTTCGAAATCTTCTTTGCCGGCGACGATGCGCGTACTTACATGGCGAGCTTCTTGAAGGGGGCAAAACTTGGTTTCTAGCCGCTCCATTGGAAGGCGGGAAACAGTCGCTGTTCCGTGATATCCCTTTTGCCCGGACACTTCGATATACTCATAACCAGCTTCACGAAAAGGATCGTAGGGGAATTGGTCTTCAAGACATTTAATTTCTTGCAGGGCGAGAACGTCAGGTTTTTGTTCATTTAAAAACCGAATGACTTGGTCAATACGCAGGCGAACTGAGTTTATATTCCATGTGGCGATTTTTACTTCCATGCCTTTTACCTAAGGGCAGGAGGCAAAAGCGCCAAGCGAAAACTTAACCTATCTGCGGCGCTCTCTGCGGCTTTCGTCTCGAAGAACAAACATACGTGCACTGACTTTTTGATTGTACTTCAAATCTGACAATACAACGCGTGTTTCTCCGCCAAAGCTATCCGTAATGATCCATTGCATAAGAGCTAGCGTAGCCGGGTCAAAAACCATGGTCATTGTCCCGTCAACTTCGCCGCTACCATCACGGGCTGAAACTCTAATCTCTTGAGGTGTTTTTATAAGGCCCACGACCTCGGTATCTTGCTGTAGCTGTACATCTTCTTTCAAAAAGAAATTAAGCGGCGTGGCGGCGAGGGGCACACGGTCTTTAGTTTCAAGCTCGCGGTCATGCTGCAAGAGCGTAACGCCGTCCGAGACAATCAGAAGCGGGTTAGGGGCATCATATTCAAAGCGCAGCTTACCTGGGCGTTTAATAAAGATGTTACCTGTAGCGATACTGCCATCAGAGCCATATTGTGTGAATCGACCTTGAAAGCTGCCTGTATTATTTAGAGCCTGGTCAATCCGCGCGAGATCTGCGGGAACATTTGAAGGATCGGTAAACGCGGCCATTGGCGCAGGGGCTTGTGCGGGTTGGTTGTAGGTTTGCGCAAGCGCTATAGGGCCTGCGAGGGCTATGACGGCGGCAACAGTGCCGAGGATGTTAAATCGGTTTCGCATGCGAATCCTTCAAGGTTATCTTTGTAACTCTTATACGAACAGCTTGTTTAACGAGACCTGAATGCGGCGTACAACAACTGTACAGGTTTGAATTTCCCGAATATTAATATTTAACAGCCATATATAGTCAAAGCGTCATAGAGTTTAAGGTCGATAGAATGGTAAAATATCCGTCTAAAGAAAAAATACGTCAAAATGTTGACATGACCATTCATGGCCTAGCCGGACATATTTTCCGAGATATGGACGTATTTATAAAAAAGCAAATCTTAAAGAAAATGACTGAACTCAAAGGTCTATCGCTGCGCGAAATTAACGTTCTCATGTGCGTGGCATATTTTGATGAACCTGTGACATCGTCGGACGTAGCTTTAACTATCCGGTTTGATCCAGCAACAGTAACTCGCGCCACAGGCCACCTTATTAATGAAGGCTACCTTGTAAAAGAAGAAAACTATCAAGACGCCAGAAGCGCGCTTCTACGCATTACGGATAAAGGGGAGGCTCTCTCCAGACGATTCAGTGAAAAATCAGCTCAAGTTTTAGGTGCCGCCGAACAAAAACTGGCTATGGCACTTACAGACGAAGAACAAGAGGAGCTTCTACGGCTCATGCTCAAAATGCGGGAGCGTTCCATGCAGTTTTCCAAAATCAAAAAACTACCTGATATGGAAACCCCTGACTTAAAAATTGTCAGTAACGGTTAAACGATGTCCTGAATTCTGGTTTCCGGCCGGGCGCCGTAATGCGAAATGACTTCCGCGGCGCACGCACTGCCAAGACGGCCTGCATCTGGCCATGATAAGCCCATAGATATACCTGCCAAAACTCCGGCTGCATATTGATCGCCAGCCCCTGTTGTATCGACAACTTTATCCACAGCTACCGCAGGTATTACGTGATGGTCGCTACCGTTCAAAATGACTGAGCCTTTTTCGCTACGTGTAATACAGGCTGTTGTGCCTGTTTTACTAAGGGCATCTACAGCCGTATCAAAATTGTCCGTTTCATAAAGCGAAAGAATCTCAGCTTCATTTGCAAACAGGATATCCACATGGTTATCCACAAGCTGCTTAAAGCTTGCGCGGTGACGGTCAACACAAAAAGAATCGGACAAAGTTAGTGAAACTTTACGCCCGGCGGTTTTCGCAATTTCAGAGGCCTGCACAAATGCGGCTTGAGCATCGTCTTTGTCGAAGAGGTAGCCTTCAAGGTATATAATTTTGGAAGACTCAATGAGAGACTTTATAATATCGCCTTTGCCAAATTCAGCAGACGCACCGAGAAATGTGCTCATGGAGCGCTCCCCATCTGGTGTGACGGCAATAAGACAACGGGCCGTTGCGTCTCCGCCCTTAAGAGGCGTCGTGTCATATGACACGCCAGCTTCGTGCAGGCCTTTGGCAAAGCGCTTGCCCAGTGCGTCATCGGCCACTTTTCCGACATAGGCTGCGCTTACGCCTTGGCCCGCAATGCCGACCAATGTGTTGGCCGCAGACCCGCCTGCAATTTCCCGCGTATCGCCAGCGCCTGATAGGGCTTTGTGCAAAGCGAGGGCGCGGGACTGGTCAATCAATGTCATGCCGCCTTTTGTGATGTCCTGAGCAATAAGTACCGCGTCGTCTACGGGGACAATAACGTCCATGATGGCATTTCCGATTCCTAGAACATCAAATTTTACAGACATAACGCTTTCCTTATATTGCCGTGCAGATTACTCAAAGCGCGCCTAACCTATTCCGGCGCGGCTTGCAAGTCAGGGGTTCACCATGTTGAAAATAGCTGTCCTCGCTTCGGCGAATATGATGCCAGGTCATCCGGATGAGCGCGGGGATGCCTTTGAACGAGATGAGGAAATGGGCAAACTCATCCCAGCGTTTGGCGCGCAAGGTATGGCGCTTGAGCTTATCCCTTGGCGGGACGCTGCAGAGCGGGCTCCGGAATATGACGCCATGCTTCCATTGCTTGTTTGGGATTATTTTGAAGGCAATGAAGCGGCATTTCTTGGAGAGATGAAAGCGGCCTCAGAACACGCTCAAATATATAATACGGTCGATATTCTGAATTGGAATTCGCATAAATCCTATTTAGATATTCTGGCGGCACGCGGCGCGCCTGTCATTGAGACGATTAATGTTGACCGTATCACAGAGACGAATGTCGCGGACGCGTTTAGTAGGCTTGTCGCTGACAAACTGGTTATTAAACCTCAAGTGGGCGGCGGAGCGTGGCGTCAGGTGCTTTATGCCAAAGGGGACGTGTTTCCTGCGGAGAGCGACTTGCCACCGGGCGACGCTATGATTCAAGCTTTCCTACCAAGCGTTCAATCAGAAGGGGAGTATTCGTTTCTGTACTTTGGCGGTGAGTATTCTCATGCCTTGATTAAACGACCCAAAGACGGGGATTACCGTATTCAGTCGCTATATGGCGGGACGGAGGAAACTTACGAGGCTACCGCAGAAGAGAAGAAAACAGCAGAAGCTGTTCTAGCGACGATGAACGACATGCCACTCTATGCGCGGGTTGATTTATTGCGGGGTCTCGACGGGCAGCTTAAGCTGATAGAGCTTGAAATGATCGAGCCGTATTTATACCTGCTGCATTCAAAGGGCGAGGGCGGGGATAATATTGCCGCGCATAATTTAGCGAAAGCCCTGAAGGCGCGCTTGAGTTAATCTGCGGTAGGCGTTTTGTCTTTAAATTTACAGATACGCGAAATGGCGCAATTATAGCATTTCGGTTTGCGCGCAATACAGGTGTACCGGCCATGTAGGATGAGCCAGTTATGGGCGTGCATGGCATATTCCGGAGGCGTAACCTTCAAAAGATTTAATTCAACTTCCACAGGGTCTTTGCCGGGGGCCATGCCGGTTCGGTTACTGACGCGAAATATATGCGTATCGACAGCCATTGTCGGTTGACCAAAGGCTGAGTTTAAAACGACATTGGCAGTTTTCCGTCCAACCCCGGGCAGGGACATGAGATCTTCGCGGTTATCTGGAACGACGCTACCGAATACATCGACAAGACGCCGCGACATTAAAATGACGTTCTTGGCCTTGTTACGATAAAGCCCAATCGTTTTGATATAGTCCCGCACAGTGTCTTCGCCGAGCGCGAGCATTTTCTCGGGCGTGTCGGCAGCCGCAAACAAATCTTTCGTGGCTTTGTTAACGCCTACATCTGTTGACTGCGCAGAGAGAGCGACCGCTACGACAAGTGTGAAGGGGTTTGTATAATTTAGCTCTGTTTCCGGCTCAGGATCGAGGGTCGCCAGATACTTGTAAATATCAGCTATGAGGGCCCGCGTAAGTTTGGGGCGGGGCAGTTTTTTCTTTTTCGCGGCCATTAGCCTTTTTGCGCAATAAGCGTGAGCATTTGATCGATCATTTTATCCGCCAGCTTTGAAGACGATTCAGCAATAAGATTGCCCTTAGCGTCAAAGGCTTTCGAGGCATTTCCGGTTCCGACTTGTACAGGAATAACATGAGCGCCAAGACGCGTGAGGATAAAGTTTAACTGACGAAGACACATAATTCCGCTCAGCGCGCCTGGCGTACAAGAGGCTATTCCGTAAACAGGTCCTGAAATGTGCCCGGTTTCAACCGTGCTTGTCCAATCGATAGCATTTTTGAGAAGCGGTGGAAGTCCGCCATTATATTCCGGCGTCACAATCACAACGCCGTCAAACCCCTTAAGGCGGCGAATGAGTTTTTTCACAGTAGGGGGGGTCTCAAGGTCGCCGTGATATAGCGGCATTTCATAATCTGATAATTTAACTTCGCTCGTTTTCGCATCGGCCGCTTTGAGCCGTTTCTGCAGGGCTTTTAGAAGCGTGTGATTAATGGAGCCTGTACGGAGTGAACCGCATATAAGGGCAATTTTAGGGGCCGTTTTTGTCATAAAATCCTCTTGAGTGAGCGCGCAATATAAGGCGGCCTAAGAGCGATGCAAGTCTTACTCACGCATGAGCTCACGCCAGATAAAGATTTTGTTTGAACGCGGAATCTGCCTTGCGGTTTACATTAATCCTTCCGATATTAGGAGCATGCAAAAATTCGAAGGTATATCATTTATTTGGGCGCTGGTAATTATAGGTGGTATTGCTCTAGTCTATGGTCTTCGGGCGTTTTTAGGTTACCGCGCCGTCGCGAAAGATGCTGAAGCCGATTATGACTATAAAATAATAGAGGGTATGCTGGATAAACGCCTGACGCGGGAGGGTTATGTTCGAGCGTATAAACGGTTTAATAATCCGCGTAGTACAGCCTTTGTTGGCATTGGGATGGCATCTATTCTTTTGCTCACTGTACCCGCGATGATCGTGATTCAATTTATATACGAACATCTCTGGCGGCTCGGCGGGCAGTCACGCACATTTGAACCGGGCTTTCTGGTTTGGCAATTTACACTTTTCTTTTCTATGATTGGAGTGTGGACAGGCATTGGGTATTTGACCGCGCGCCGGTATCACAGAAATTCACCAATATCTTTACGCGACGAAATTATCAAAGAACTGGATACATAATGGAATTTTTACATACGATGATCCGCGTCAGCGACGTGGATGCAAGCCTACGCTTTTTTTGTGAAGGGCTTGGCCTAAAAGAATTACGCCGTGTGGATAATGAACGCGGGAAGTTCACACTTATTTTCTTGGCGAGCGAGAAAGATATAGCGCGGGCGAACTTACCCCCTGAAATGAAATCATTTCCGGCAGGTCTGCCCATGATTGAGCTCACTTATAATTGGCCGGACGAAGACGGCGGCGAAGAGTATGATGAAGGCCGGAATTTTGGGCATCTCGCTTACCGTGTTGAGGACATTTATGAAACATGCCAGCATTTATCCGATATGGGCTATCCGATTAATCGGCCGCCGCGTGATGGCCATATGGCATTTGTGCGGTCCCCGGATAATATTTCTATCGAGCTCCTACAAAGCGGCGAGAATTTGCCCGCTCAAGAGCCTTGGGCCAGCATGGAAAATACAGGTAAGTGGTAAGTTAGGGTTTAACTTTTGTCTCTTTAGTTTTTTCAACCTTAAACAAGAGCTTTAAGTTCAACGCGATTAACCCAAGTGCGACAGCGAGCCAGATATACATCCAGAGCTTTGCGGGTAAAAATACCATTTCTCTCTCGAACGCCTTCAGGTCAGAACTGGGTCCTGCGGCGGTATCTTGAATAATGTAGATAACGCTGGCGAGGCCAAGCAGCATGAGAATGTCTCGCCCATAACTCGTCTTGAATCCGATCCAGAATAATATGGCTGCAAAGATTACTAAAACTAATGTGGTAAAGACTGAATTGAACCAAACGAAAGCGGTAACCAACAAGGCCAATATCAATAATGCCATAACGGGTTTAACAAGCCGTGTTTGTTTTGCGCCAATGTAGAACAGAATGTTCCCGAATAGAGCGCTGCCAATATAACCGCCTATAAGAATAACCGCGAGGTTTCCATCCAGTGTGGTTGTCATGCCTGCGCCATTTGCATGAATGCGAACAGCCTCAACCGAGCCGCCCGTTATGAGCGCGCCGATCGCATGGCCAAATTCGTGCAGGAATGTGACAAAGATGCGTATGGGATAGAGCAGTTTCCAGCCAATTTCTCCGCCAAAATATGTGAGTCCAAAATAGGCGGCTGTTATAAGGATAACGCGAATAAAAATCGTATGGGTCAAGCAGTTATGAGCCTTTGAGGCCAAGCACGTCCTTCATGTCGTAAAGTCCTTTGGGCTTACTCGCCGCCCACATGGCAGCTGTAATGGCGCCAGAGGCAAATACAGACCGATCAAAAGCGTCGTGTCCAAGCGTAATCATCTCAAGCTCGCTCGCAATGCGGACCTCGTGTTGCCCAATGACGCCGCCGCCGCGCAGGGCTGCAAATCCAATCTGGCCTTCTTCGCGCGCGCCGCCCCGTCCTTCACGGGACAGAACCTGTGTGTCTTTTAAAGGCACGCCGCGTCCCTTAGCGGCCGCTTCCCCGAGCATAAGCGCGGTGCCGGACGGCGCGTCGACCTTATGTTTATGGTGCATTTCCAGGACTTCGATATCCCAGCCTGTTTTTAGCTTTGCACTGGCAAGTTCTACCAAGGCCTCAAGCATGTTGACGCCCAGAGAGAAGTTACCGGACTTTACAAGGGTGATACTATCCGCCGCCGCGATGAGAGCGCGATCTTCTGTATCTGTGTACCCTGTGGTTCCGGTGACAAGCGTATGACAGCGGCTGCCGTGCATGGCGAGCGCTGCGTCGATGGCGGCTTTGGGGTGAGAAAAATCTATGAGGATGTCGCAGTCTCTAAGCGCGGATTTAATGTCCGCCGTCAACGCCACGCCGCACGCGACAAGTCCAGCATGTTCCGCCGCGTCTTTCCCAAGATGGGGGCTGTTGGGAGCTGTTAAGGCTACGGATAATTTAGCCCCCGGTTCTGTTGCCAATGCACGCAGCACAGCGCCGCCCATGCGCCCGTCTGCGCCAAGAATTCCAATGTCTAATATATCACTCATATTTGCCTTCTAGCGGTGCATAGCTGTTTCGTCCACTGCATTGGGGTCTCGATTTTGCCGTAATTTTCAGAGATAAGGAATTATGAGATTTTTGTTTGCCGTTTTATGTTTCTTTCCAATGACAGCTTTGGCCAGCCCGGCATCCGAAATCGCAGATAGCGCCCAAGACCGCACCCGCACCAATGTACGTTATGACCCCGCCTATGTGGGAATGGCTTATCCCGGCGGGGATGTCCCAGCCGATACGGGTGTTTGCACAGATGTTGTAATACGCACATACCGCGAGGCGCTGGGGTTTGATTTCCAGAAAGCCGTGCACGAAGATATGAAGGCGAACTTCTCTGCTTACCCCAAAAACTGGGGTCACACGCGAGCGGATAAAAACATTGATCACCGCCGAGTTCCAAACCTTGAAACCTATCTTACTCGCCAAGGAGTCTCATTAGGAACAAGTAAGAATAAAGATGATTTCAAGCCTGGTGACATTGTATCCTGGAGGCTTGGCGGACGTCTGCCGCATATTGGTATCGTTACGGATAAAACTGCGCGGGACGGTACGCCGCTGATTGTTCACAATATTGGGTCCGGACCAAAAGAAGAGAACATCCTTTTTGAATATCCCATGACGGGACATTTTAGGTTCCATCCCGAAGGTTCTTAGGCTAATTCTGCCACATGGAAACTTACGGCGTTCTTTCTTTAATCCCCCCGCTTGTTGCGATTGGCCTCGCCTTATGGACGCGGCAAGTCTTTTTGGCTTTGCTTGTGGGGATTACGTCGGGATTTTTAATCATGGCGGGCGGCAATCCGCTGACGGGGACGATTGATACGCTAGGCGGTTTCGTCAAAGTCTTCGAAAGCAATTATAACACAGAAATTATTATCTTCACGCTGCTCATTGGAGCGCTTATTGCACTCATCCAGCGCGCTGGCGGCGTTGAGGGGTTTGTGAACCGGGTTTTGCATTGGCTACAAACAAAGGCGGCAGGTGCAGACAGTAAAGGGCAACGTAAACGCGTCGAATTACTGGCTGTTCTTACCGGAATACTTATTTTTGTAGAAAGTAATATTTCAACTCTCACAGTGGGAACGCTCTATCGCCCTGTGACGGACACCCTGGGCATACCCCGCGAGAAGCTTGCCTATATCGCGGACAGCACCTGTGCCCCTGCGTGTATATTGATACCGCTGAACGCATGGGGGGCCTACATTATGGGCTTGCTGGCAGAGCAAAATGTTGAGCAACCCGTCTCAATGTTGGTCGGCGCCTTGGCTTTTAATTTTTACCCCATGCTGGCGATCGCGCTGGTGATTTTTGTTATTATATCCGGAAGAGATGTTGGTGAAATGAAGCGCGCAGAAACCCGCGCGCGCGAAGAAGGCAAGCTTTTGCGCGACGGGGCCGTACCGATGATTGCGGGCGAGATAACTATGATGACCGCCAAAGAAGGGGCCACGCCTCGGGCCCGCAATATGATTATCCCATTGATGACGCTTGTTGTGCTGATGCCAGTCTTTTTAATTTACACAGGATGGGCGCAAACCCCTCAAGACCCGAATGCATTCTTTGACATTATTGACCGAGCTTCTGGCTCCAAATCAGTGCTCTACTCCGTAACAGGCGCAATCCTTGTCTCGATGGTTATGAATAAAGCGCAGGGTATTATGGGTATTCGCGGAATGGTTGAAATTGTCCTGAAGGGCATGTCCGGCATGTTGCCGCTCGCCATATTAATGGTCTTTGCTTTTGCACTGGGGAATTTGTGTAATGATCTGGGCACAGGGGTTTACGTTGCCGAGCAAGCCAAACCTTTTCTCTCGCCCGCTCTAGTTCCAGCTTTGGTTTTCATTATCAGCGGCTTTATTGCGTTCTCGACGGGAACAAGTTGGGGAACATTTACCATTATGATAGCGATTGCCGTGCCGCTCGCTCAGGGTCTGGATACGAATGTAACACTTGCTGTTGCCGCCGCTCTAGGGGGAGGGGTGTTCGGAGATCATTGCTCTCCGACATCGGATACGTCCATCATTACATCTATGGCGACCGCTAATGATCATATCGACCATGTTCGAACACAACTTCCTTATGCGCTCATCGGCGGAGGCGTTACGACTGCGATTTATTTAATATTGGGATTTGCTGGTGTTTAAAGGATTAAGTCTCATAAGCGCGCTATTGCTTGCCGGGTGCCAAGGTAAACCCGGCAGCCGTGTTGTCAGCATGCCAAATCTTGGAACTCCCTACGAAAAACCAATAAATGCGGGCTGTGAGTGGCGAGCGGCAAATGTGGCTGTCTTCAATCAAGAAAGCCAGAGACTGAAATTTCGATACGAATATTGCCCGCGCCAGCACATTATGGGATTTGAATATAGAAATATGACAAGCGGCGGTAAAATTGTACCCGTACGTGAAGTTGGTCTTCCGCAATCAAATAACGCGGTGCTTAAACTTTGGGAGCAAGATAAACCTACGCCCGATGCTTTCTTACAAAACTATCTCGTCCAAACTGGATCACAGCAGTCGTGTGAATTGGTTAGGCTGACCCCTCACATGTTTAAGGTCATTGATAGCGCCTATCGTAAATGGCCCGGTTTTGAGATTATTCCTAATGAACCACCAGACGCGTTTTTTTCTCGAATTGACCGATATGCTAATGCGCGTAATTTGAAATTTAGATACGCCACGAAATGTGCAGGCTTGGGATTGGAAACCTTGGTCTTTAACAAAGGTCTTGTCCTCTCAATTGCTCCTGCTCATGTAAACTATGCTGTCGACTACCGGACAGTCACTTACATCAATAACCGTTAGCCGTTTTTGTAAGCTCAGATTTTGGGCATGTCTTAATCGACCAAGTCATCCCAAAACCTTTTGGCTTTATCGAAAAAGTTTTTAGACTGAGGGCTAATGTCGTCACCGCCTTCTCGGGCGAAGTCTTCTAGGATTTCGCGCTGGCGTTTGGTGAGTTTGGACGGCGTTTCAACGGATAGTTCTACATACATGTCGCCGCGTTGGTTGGAGCGTAGAACGCTCATGCCTTTACCTTTGAGGCGCATGCGTTTTCCGGACTGGCTGCCTTCAGGAATTCTGATTTTAGAGCGCCCGCCGTCTATCGTCGGGATTTCTATTTCCCCGCCAAGTGTGGCGGTGGTCATGGGGACCGGTGTGCGGCAGAAGAGATTTGGCCCTTCGCGCTCAAACAATTCATGGGGTTGAACGGAGAGGAAAATATAAAGGTCACCGCGTTGGCCTTGGCCTCTTGGCGCAACATCGCCTTGCCCAGAGAGCCGAATACGCGTGCCGTCCTCGACGCCCGCCGGGATGCTGACATCAAGTTCGGACTCGACGCGGACGGCTCCGGACCCGTCACACGTGCGGCAGGGGTCCGAGACATATTCGCCTTGGCCGCCGCATTTTCGGCAAGGCCGCTCCATAGTAAAAAACCCTTGTTGCGTGCGTACGCGTCCGTGTCCGCCGCACATATCACAGCGCTCAACGTCTGCGCCAGGCGCAGCGCCTGCGCCGTCGCAATCATGACAGGTTTCGGAAATAGGCACATTGATATCGAGGTCTTTACCTGCATAGGCTTCTTCGAGGGAGATTTCCATTTCGTAGCGTAGATCAGAACCTTTCGCGACTTGGCTGCCGCGTCCGCCGCCGCCAAACATATCGGAGAACCCACCGCCGCCGCCTGCTGCCGCGCCGCCAAATATTTGACTAAAGATATCGCCAAAGTCTTGGAAGCCACCTTGGCCGCCGCCCATTCCGCCTTGTTCAAAGGCCCGGTGGCCCATGCGGTCATAGGCGGCGCGCTTATCGCCATCGGATAAAATTCCGTAGGCCTCGTTCAGTTCCTTAAATTTGGCTTCGGCCTCAGGGTCACCCGGATGACGATCAGGATGGCAGTCCATGGCTTTCTTCCGAAAAGCGCTTTTCATTGTTTTTTCATCAGCGCCCTTATCGACGCCAAGAATTTCGTAATAATCACGTTTCGACATTTTTATCTTTCACAAGAATAGTGTTCAATCCGGTGCGTTCGGTCACCCTATAGCCTTGCGCTGCGCAAAGCTCAATCAGAGGGGATCCGGCGTCTTTCCCGGTTTCGAGAATTAAAAGCTCTGGGTGAAGGGCGGGCGTAGCATCTTCGAAAAATGTGGTCATGGCTTTTAGGTCATGGCCCTCAATATCGACTTTCATGGCGTCAACCGATGTAAGACCGTTCGCGCGGCAAATGCGGGGCAGAGTGTCGACAATGACAGGTTCGCCGGAACCCCCAGACGTACGCGCGGACAGGTGCGCTTCACCGCGATTGTCTCCGCCGCTGGCCAGATGGCCTGAACCAGGTTCATTTGATACAGCCGTTCGGATGATTTGAATTGCCGCAGCGTTGGCGTTGATATTAGCTTCGAGTCGCCCGCAAGTTTCTATGCTGGGTTCGATAGCCAAAATACGTGCAAGTTTACCGGCCTTGATTGCAGCAGAATGAACGTGAAGCGAATAAATCCCGACATTGGCGCCGACATCTAAAAAAACGAAAGGAGAGTTCGTACTCTCTGTAACCGCTTTAGACAGAGCTTCTCGCTCGAGGGTGTCCCAATGCTGCATACCGGCAAAGGCACGTTTCTCGCAACGGTTCTCTTCCGGATAAAGGCGGGCTTTAATGCCGCCATCAATTTCAACATCAAACGGTCCTGGATTTCCGTTTAAAGCTTTCTTACGGCAGCGAGAGATCATCGCCCGGCCCCAACGCGTATCCGCATAACCAGAGGCACGACGGCGCCATTGCTCCTGTTCGTCAGGGAGTGCGTAAGTCCCAAAGGGTGGATCAAGTTCGGGCGTCATAGGGGGCCGTTCTTAAAGTTTAGGCTTTGCAAATGCAAAACCCCGAACGCATTGGGGGTGTGCGTTCGGGGCTGTATTGCCGGAAGGGAGGGCAACCGGCTGTTACTTATCGCCGCCTAAAAAGCTTTACGATTTCTCTTCGTCGTCGACGTCTTCAAATTCGGCGTCAACAATATCGTCGTCATCTTCCGCGTCATCCGCTTGCGACTTTGGACCTGCGTCCTCTTCCGCTTCGGCATTTGCGTAAATGGCTTCGCCCATTTTCATCACAGCGGCTGTGAGGACTTGGACTTTATCGGTGATCGCCGCAGCGTCGTCGCCTTCGGCGGCTTCGCGGCATTCTTTGATACCAACTTCGATGGCTTCGCGGCCTTCTTCGTCGATTTTATCACCGTGCTCTTTCAAGTCTTGCTCGGCTTTGTGAGTCAAAGACTCGGCTTGGTTCTTGGCCTCGACCAATTCGCGGCGCGCTTTATCTTCGTCCGCATTGGCTTCCGCGTCTCTGATCATGTCTTCGATATCCGTGTCTGACAAACCGCCGGAGGCTTGGATACGGATTTGCTGTTCCTTACCTGTCGCTTTATCTTTAGCGGACACGTTGACGATGCCGTTGGCATCAATATCAAATGTGACTTCAATTTGCGGCATACCGCGCGGCGCGGGGGGGATACCCACCAGATCAAACTGACCGAGTATCTTATTATCTGCCGCCATTTCGCGCTCCCCTTGGGAGACGCGGATGGTCACAGCGGATTGGTTGTCAGCCGCTGTTGAGTAGACTTGAGACTTCTTGGTTGGGATTGTGGTGTTACGGTCAATCATACGCGTGAAGATACCGCCTTCAGTTTCAATACCGAGAGATAGCGGCGTCACGTCGAGCAGGAGAACGTCTTTAACGTCGCCTTGCAAAACGCCGGCCTGAATAGCTGCGCCCATGGCCACAACTTCATCCGGGTTCACGCCTTTATGAGGCTCTTTACCAAAGAAGTCAGACACAGCCTTTTGTACGGCTGGCATACGGGTCATACCGCCGACCAGAACCACGTCGTCAATATCTGCCGCCTTGAGGCCGGCATCAGACAGCGCTTTCTTACACGGCGCAATTGTGCGTTTAATAAGGTCGGCCACAAGCGCTTCTAATTTTGCGCGTGTGAGCTTCATGTTCAAATGCTTCGGTCCTGACGCGTCTGCCGTAATAAATGGCAGGTTCACTTCATAAGATGAGGCTGTTGAAAGCTCTTTCTTAGCTTTCTCCGCTTCTTCACGAAGGCGCTGCAAAGCAAGCTTGTCTGTTTTTAGATCAATACCTGTCTCTTTTTTGAACTCCGCATTGAAATACTCAACAATGTGCATGTCGAAGTCTTCACCGCCGAGGAATGTATCACCGTTGGTGGATTTCACTTCAAACACGCCGTCGCCGATTTCGAGGATAGACACATCGAACGTACCGCCGCCAAGGTCATAAACCGCAATGGTTTTGCCTTCGGCTTTATTCATGCCGTAGGCAAGCGCCGCCGCAGTCGGCTCGTTGATAATCCGCAGAACTTCAAGACCTGCAATTTTGCCAGCATCTTTTGTCGCTTGGCGCTGCGCATCGTTAAAGTAAGCTGGAACCGTGATGACGGCTTGCGTTACTGTGCCGCCGAGGAAGTCTTCTGCGGTCTCTTTCATTTTTGTCAGGGTCATCGCTGAAATTTCAGCAGGTGAGAACATTTTATCCCGGCCCTGAACATGTGCGTCGCCGTTCTTGCCTTTAACAAGTTTATAAGGAACGAGCTTGGCGTCTTTCTTGACCATCGGATCAGAGAACGGACGACCGATAAGGCGCTTAATCGCGAAATATGTATGCTCTGGGTTTGTCACCGCTTGGCGGCGGGCAGTTTGGCCGATCAGGCGTTCACCGTCTTCTGTAAAGGCAACAACCGAAGGGGTTGTGCGTTGGCCTTCTGCATTTTCAATAACCCGGGCTTTACCACCGTCCATAACTGCGACGCATGAGTTAGTCGTCCCGAGGTCAATACCGATAACTTTCGACATTTTATTCTCCGTTTTCTAGGGCCTTAACAAGCACCCTAAGTGATTCAAAATTCATGGGTTTTAACCCGTTGAATGCGATATGGGGGTATTAATGTTGTGTTCAAGGCTTTGCGGAGAGAAAATTTCAGTTTTTTGCGAGTCTTCCAGTATTATTGAGCGGGCCGCCGCTCGCCAGAAAAGCCTATATTCATCTCGGCCTTGAGCTCAGTTTCAAGCATAGGCCGGCTGACATTTAACAAAGGGTGAGTTTTATCTTTCTCACTTACGTTAAAAACTAAACCTTCTGGAATTACAGAATTACGGGGTAGTTTCCACACATGGCCTTAAATTGGAATGCTCTCTAGGCGTTCTAGAGTTGTCGCAAATGATATTCCTTTGGTTGGGCTTGGGCGAACAATCGCTTCGTCAACTGAAGTTCGTTCAACGGATAGGTCACGATGGCGGTAACGGTTTATTTTGGGAGAAGATGCATTTCCGCTGCCACGTAAACCAGCACTGAGATCAGAATAGTAATTCCAGATATCATTTGACCCAAGTTCGGGCCATAAATCCTTATCAAAGATGCGTTTGTTATATTTCGTCCTAACCCTGACATTATCAATACTAGGTATGTTGCGAAACCAAGAGTCTTTTGACTAAGAATTTTTTAGTTTAAGAAGAAATTATGTCGACTGATTTCCCGCAGGGTTTTGCCCATTATCCGCTTTATTTCGATACGGCGCAGCAATCAGAGTTGATTGAAGCGGTCAAAACGGCCACGGAAACGGCGCCTTTTTTCCAAACTTACATGCCGCGCACAGGGACGCCGTTATCCGTGGCCATGACGAATTTTGGGCCGCTGGGCTGGGTGACAGATAAGGACAAGGGATATCGGTACGAGCCCGTCCATCCGCGTACTGGCAAGCCTTGGCCAGCCTTTCCTCAGGTCCTTACAGATTTATGGACTGCTGTGACGGACTATCCCGCACAACCCGAAGCGTGTCTTGTGAACTGGTATCGCGAAGAGAAAAACGCCAAGATGGGGCAACATGTAGATTTCGACGAAGAGGCCACGGATGCCCCTGTGGTCTCGGTCTCCCTCGGGGATCCGGCCATGTTCCGTATCGGAGGCCCTAAACGCGGCGGGGCAACGGCGGGCGTGAAACTCTTGTCCGGTGACGTCGTCGTCTTAGGCGGTGAAGCGCGGCAATGTTATCACGGCGTTTCCAAAGTTTATTACGGCGAGAGCGCGCTTGTTCCCAATGGCGGGCGCATTAATCTGACAATGAGAAGAGTAACTTTGCCGTGAGCTATATAAGTGTCCCTGATATTTTAGGCATAGCGGGCGTTGTACTCATCCTTACGGCTTATCTGGCTCTGCAACTTGAAAAAATGGATCCGAAATCTGTGGCCTATTCGTTTCTGAACGGCGCGGGCGCAGCGTTTATTCTGGTCTCGCTCTATTTTGATTTCAACCTTTCTGCGGCGCTCATCGAATCTGCATGGCTACTCATTAGTATTTTTGGGCTTTTCAAGGCGATGCGTTCGCGGCAATAGTTAATCTCCACAACAAGAGATTTTTATGTCCAAACTTTTCACGCCTCTCAATCTTCCCAATGGCTCCTCAATACCTAACCGTATCTGCAAAGCAGCGATGGAAGAGAATATGGCGGAGGCGGGACAACTTCCGGGCAAAGCTCTCGTTAATCTGTATCAGCAATGGGCCGATGGCGGTGTCGGCATAATTCTGACGGGGAATGTCATGGTTGCCCCAGACGCGATGACGGGGCCGGGCGGCGTTTATTTGGGCGTAGAGACTTTGAGTGACCCGGTAGCAAGAGCCAAATTTGAGACATGGGCAAAGGCGGGTAAATCCGGCGGCGCGAAACTTTACATGCAACTCAGCCATCCGGGGCGGCAAGTTTATGCCACACAAGGTACAGAGCCTGTGTCCGCATCGGCCACCAGAGTAAAAATGGACGGCCCCGCCGCTAAGATGTTTGGTCCGGCCCGCGCGCTTAGCGGCGATGAAGTCCGGGGCATGATTGACCGGTTTGCAAATTCAGCTGTGGCGGCAGAGCAAGCCGGATTTGACGGCGTTCAGGTTCACGCCGCTCATGGCTATCTGGTGGCGCAGTTCTTGTCGCCTTTAACAAATTTACGGACTGATGAATGGGGCGGGTCGCTTGAAAATCGTGCTAAGTTTTTACTCGAGATTATTCGCACAATACGCGCGCGAGTCTCGGCGGAATTTGGCGTGGGGATTAAACTCAATTCTGCCGATTTCCAGAAAGGCGGATTTGACGTTGCCGATGCGAGGCAGGTTGTAGAGTGGCTTGGCGGCGAAGCCGTGGACTTCGTTGAGCTCTCAGGCGGCAGCTATGAAAGCGCGGCGATGATGGGCATGGCAGAAGACGGCCGCGCGCAATCGACGATAGACCGCGAAATGTATTTCCTCGACTTTGCCAAAGATATTGGCGGGACGGCCAAGATGCCAATCATGGTGACGGGCGGCGTCACAAAACGTGAAACTGCCGAGACTGCATTGGCTGAAGGCAACGTTGATATTATCGGTATTGCGCGCGGCTTTGGTTACAACGCTAATATTCCTAAAGATTGGGAGGCGGGCGAAAACCTTCAGGTTCATGTCCCGACCGTAAGTTGGAAAAACGATTTGTTTAAGGGGCTTGCCAATATGGCGATGACCAAGATGAACTTGTACCGCATGGGCGATGGCAAACCGCCGCAACGCGCACCGCGGCCTGTTATCTCCTCGGTTAAGCAACAAATGAAGCAAGCGAAACAAACGAAGCAGTATAAAAGATGGCTTGAGGATCGAGCATCATGAAAACAGCCTTTAAACTTATTGCCGGAGTTATTATCCTCACGCTTGCTTACCTCTTTTTGTGGCCAGTTTCTATCGACCCGGTGAAATGGGACGCAAAAATGTCTGAAGGCTATACGGGTGATTTTGCGCCGAATACAGATCTCGCAAATCTGGAACGCCTGTCTATTGGCGATACTTATGGCCCCGAAGATGTGGCGGCGCTGGAAACAGACAGGGGTTTGATGATTTATACTTCAGGCCATGAGGGCGATATTATCGAAATTAATCCCCGGGCGAATACGCACCGCGTTATTGCCAATACAGGCGGCGTGCCTTTGGGAATCGAGTTCGGCTCCGATGGTATTCTTTACGTGGCGGATGCGCATAAAGGCTTAGTCTCCGTGGCAATTAACGGAGATGTGAGTGTTCTGACGAACGAAGTCGACGGCACGCCGATTGTTTACGCCGATGATGTGGATATTGGGCCGGACGGCATTATTTATTTTTCAGACGCCTCTACGACATTTGGCGCGGAAAGTATTGGCTCGACTATGAGTGCAAGTCTGCTCGAGATTATGGAACATAAAGGGTCTGGGCGTGTGCTTGCCTATGATCCGGCGACGAAAGAAACACGCATTGTGAAAGACGGTTTCGTCTTTTCTAACGGGGTGGCGATGGGCCCTGAAGGTCAAAGTATATTGGTCAACGAAACCGGGACTTACAGTATTCATAGGATTTGGGTGGCGGGGCCAAAAGCGGGACAATCCAAAATTATCATCGATAATCTTCCCGGCTTTCCGGATAATATAAACCCGGGCCCGGACGGTACATTTCTTGTGGGCCTTATCAGTCAACGTTCTGATTGGCTGGATAAAAATGCGGGTAAGCCCGGCGCGCGCAAACTCGCTATGCGCCTTCCGGCCTCCATGCGCCCTCAATCCCAAAGCTACGGCCATATTGTCCATATCGACGTGGACGGCAATGTCCTCAAAACATGGCAAGACCCGACCGGAGATTATATCCAAGCGACGGGGGCAATTATTGCGCCGGATGGATATATGTATGTCAGCAGTCTCGCCGCGCCTGATTTAGCGCGAATGAAAATGGAGTAATTTTGCGTTCAATTTGCACTTTATAATTCCATATGCAACTATGTGCATAACAACAGGAGCTAGACATGAGTGATAGAGAATTTGACGTAATTATATTTGGAGCCACGGGCTTCACGGGACGCCTCGTCGCAGAGTACATCCAAAAAGAATATGGCGATAATGTTCGCTGGGCTATGGCCGGAAGGTCGGAGTCAAAACTTAAGGATGTGCGCGACAAAATGGGGGTGTCCAAAGACGTCGCACTTATCGTCGCTGACTCCAGCGACCTTGATAGCTTAGCTCATATGGCGAAGCGTACCAAAGTCATCATTACGACGGTCGGCCCGTATCAGCTTTACGGCGAGTCTTTGGTAGCTGCCTGCGCCGCGCACGGCACTGACTATGTTGACCTTTGCGGCGAGCCGCCATGGATGCGTGACATCATCTCAACTTATGCAGATAAAGCCAAAGAGAGCGGCGCGCGGATTGTGCTGTCTTGCGGCTTCGACTCTGTGCCTTTTGATTTGGGCGTATATTTCTTGCAGCAAAAAGCGATTGCCGAATTTGGGGCGCCGTGCCCTGTTGTCAGGGGCCGCGTACGCAAAATGCAGGGCACGTTTTCCGGCGGGACTGCGGCAAGCTTCATGGAAACAATGAAGCGCGCCGCCAAAGAGCCGCACATTTTGGATTGGCTCAAAGACCCGTTTTCGCTTGTTCCGGAATTCAACGGCCCCGCGCAACCTACAGGCCACAAAGTGATATTCGAAGCCGACCTCGATACGTGGTCAGCGCCTTTTATTATGGCGTCGATAAACACTAAAAATGTCCATCGTTCCAATGCTTTGCTCGGTCATCAATACGGCGAGGATTTTAAGTATGACGAAATGGTCGCGACAGGTCCTGGCGAAAAAGGCGAACAGGCCGCCAATTATGTGGCCAATGATAAAAGCATGGCCACTAATCCGCCTAAGCCCGGTGAAGGCCCGTCTCTTGAAGAACGTGAAAACGGATTTTATGATGTAATGTTTGTGGGCCAAGGTCCGAAGGGTGAGAGCATTGTGGCCGGCGTGACAGGGGATAAAGACCCGGGTTACGGCTCAACTTCGAAAATGATCACTGAAAGCGCGCTGACATTGGCTTATGATGTTGACCGTAAAAAAACGCCGGGAGGTGTTTATACCTCTGCCCCAGCCATGGGCGAGGCGCTTATTAAACGGCTTGTTGAACATGCGGGTCTGACATTTGAAATTGAGAAAATCTCCAAATAAAAAAACCGGCCTGTTTAATTTGAACGGGCCGGCCAAGTCTCCTCGGAGGCGAGGTATTACTTATTTTTGTGCGAGTTTTAACGTCAGCGCTTTTGACTTCGTAAGAGCTTGCGCGTAATCAGACCGCCGATCAATTGCCGTCTTACAGGCCAGTCCTGCAGTGACTAAAAATGCATAATTTCAAACAAAAAAGACTGCTATTGACAAAAATAGCATAAATGACATACATAAACGCATGAAAAACTGGTCAGACTATCCAATTTTAATGGCGGTTGCCGAAACAGGTAGCTTAACAGCCGCTGGGAAACAGCTTGGAATGAGCCAGCCAACCGTAGGGCGACGCATACGCGCGTTAGAGGATCATTTCGGGACGCCCCTTCTTAAAAAAGAGAGCGGCAGTTTAGTTCCGACAGCTTTCGGGCACTCCATGCTTGATCACATCCGCCGTATGCAAGACGAGGCGAGTGCGATTGATCGTAGCTCTGCTACACTTGAAAACTCATTGGCAGGTGTTGTGCGCTTATCGGCAACAGAAGGCGTTGGAACGGCGTGGATGCCGCCTGTTTTGCAGCTTTTTAGAAAAAGCCATCCGGACATCTTGATTGATATGGGCATCGGGTTTCGTGCGTACAACCTTGCGCAGCGCGAGGCAGATATTGCTTTACGGTGGGGCGGTCCCGGCGATCAAAATAGCTTGATTGGGCGAAAAGTTGCCACTGCAACATTCGGCCTTTTTGCGTCCCCGCGTTATTTAGAGGAACGCGGCCGGCCTCAGTGTCTGGAAGACCTAGCCGAACATGACGGGGCGATGGTTACAATCATGGATAATAAATCTCTATGGCTCATGGACGACCAAGAGAATATCGTAAATCCGCCGAAACGGGTCACGTTCCAAACAAATTCCGTTTGGGCCTACGATGAGGCCATTAATGCAGGATACGGAATTGGCGCTTTGCCACTCTGCGGTACTTGCGCAAGCGAAATGAAAGTGGAGCGAGTTTTACCAAATGTATCGCAACAAGAAGATCTCTATCTTGTGGCTCACGAAGACCTACGACGGAGTACGCGTATCCGTGCTGTTTTTGATTTCCTCGTGGATGCGTTCCAAAAAGATGCGGCGTTTTTCCTCAATGGTGGAGCCTCTGTTTTTGAATCTGCCGAAGGCCTTGTTTGCGGCGGAGCTAATGCTGGCAGTCCGGGCCATGCACATGTCCTGGAACCGCGCAATCTGTCGGCTGCTGAGTAATTTTTCCAATATCTTCGGGCGTCATCACGCGGCCATCCGGACCGGGGTTTAAAATTGCAAATTGACCTCGAAGTGAGGGCAGTACGGAATTACCTGAAGCCCGCGCAAACCGCGTACCCGCCGACATAAAATTTCGTAACCGTTCTTCGCTGGTAAAAATCATGACATGCGGGTGATCATCAATAGGCAGCGCCATCAGTGAAACGCCCCCCGCCGCTTTTTGTTCGGCTTCGGTGTTCTCAACAGGCAGAAACAAATCATTCGCGAGTAGGGCAATGGTAAAGGCCTGCTGTAATATCGGATCGCTCGCCATTTGCTCAGGGCTGGCATCGGTGAAAAACTTTTCTAACGGGTCCGTGGTGTCGATCATAATGTTACTCATAAAAAACCGCCCTGCGAGAGCAAGGCGGCGATGTTGAAATTTCGACTATTTACATGCCGTTGCGTTTTGCATTCGCGTCGGCGTCAGCTTTAGAGGCGTAACTTTCGGATGATGCGCCCGTAACTTCGCCATTTGTGGCCTTTCGCCGCCAGCGATATTGACCGCGTTTATCTTGATAAACATCCCATTTATCTTTGCTGCCAAAGCCTTTAGGATTGCCGTCTTTGCCATGCCGCTGGGCATTTGCTTCACAAGCAGATTTTTGCGTATAGCCTTCGCAAGCAGAGCCTACAATTTTGCCATTGCTGGCTTTACGCCGCCACCTAAATTCATCTCGTTTGTCTTTGTACGTTTCCCACCTGTCGTTTTCCCACATCACATCCTCCCCAGTTTGTGCTCGGGTTTTAGCCCCGATGGAAAGTTTGTTAACCGATGTTAACAGAAAATTCTAGGGCGGGGAGGGAATTTATTTTTTAGCCGGACCCGTCGAGACGGCAACCATAGCCGCGCGCAGGGTACGTTCTCCAATCGTGAAACCGTTTTGCATCACATTTGCCACGAACCCTTTTTCCTCGTTAGATGGAATTTGGGCCACAGCTTGATGGTATTTAGGATCAAACTTGGTCCCTTTTCCCGGGACAGATTTTACGCCGTGGCGAGCGAGTATGGCCATGAGCTCTTTATCGGTAAGCTCAATGCCTTCCAACAAGCTCTTCGCATTCGGACTCAAATCTTCTTTGTCTTTGCCGTCAAGATTAAGAAGCGCGCGGCCTAAATTATCACTGACTGAAAGAATATCTTTGGCGAAGCGTTCAATGCCAAACACACTGGCGGCTTTAACCTCGCGTTCGGCGCGGCGCTTGACGTTTTCGCCCTCCGCCATGGCGCGCATAGCTTGATCTTTCATAGCGGCAAGTTCGGTTTCAAGCCGCTCGATTTTTTGTTCCGGTGTTTCCTCAGGCTGTTCAGCCTTACCCGCCTCAAGATCGTCCTTGGCTTTGTTAATTTCTGCCTGTAGGGCGTCAAGCTCTGCATCTGACGGAAGGCCATCTTCGCTGCCGGGCATCTTTAAGGTCTCGCGTTTTTTATCAGTCATGTGTCTATCCTATTTTAGCGCCGAGCATACGCCCGACAATTTGCGCCGTGTAATCCACCATCGGAATGACGCGGGCATAGTTGATACGAGTAGGGCCAATCACGCCGACTGCCCCAATAATGTTTTGTTGTGTATCGCGGTAGGGCGCGACGACGACGCTTGAACCTGAGAGTGAAAATAAAGGGTTTTCTGTTCCGATAAATATTTTAACACCGTCAGCTGTATCTGTTTGATCGAGGAGTGATATCAATTCCTCTTTGCGTTCCAGGTCTTCAAACAAAAGCCGAATACGTTCAAGGTCGGCTTGAGCCTCAAGATTATTCAGTAATTGCGCGCGTCCCCGAACAATGAGGGAGCGGGAGGTACGCTCACGACTATCGCCTGACCACATCGCAAGACCTTGCTCGATAAGGCCGCCGGCTGCTGCATCAATGGCGCTTTGGCCTGATTGTATTTCATTCAAAATATCCTGCCGCGCTTCAGAGAGTTTACGGCCTTTAAGACGTGCAGAAAGGAAATTACCAGCCCGTTCGAGAGACGCAGGTAGCAGCCCGCTTGGCCGTGCCATCAAGCGGTTCTCGACTTTGCCGTCCGCATAGACAAGCACGACCAAAGCTTGGTCTCCGTCAAGATTGACGAACTCAACATGTTTGACGGCGCTGGCCTTGGCTTCAGTGGGCGAGAGCACGAGACCTGCGCCGCCAGCAAGACCTGCAAGTAAGCTAGAGGCGCGTTCCATCATAACATCCGGATTTTGCCCGTCTGCGGCGAGACGAGCCTCTAAAGATTTTTGATCCGCTTTGGGGAGATCACCGACTTCAAGCAAGCCATCGACAAAGAGACGAAGCCCCATATGCGTCGGGATACGCCCCGCACTAATATGAGATGCGCCCAGCAAACCCATATGGGTCAAATCTGCCATCGTATTACGTATTGTCGCCGGGGAGAGCTGTGATCCGCCGGACAGGGCCAAGGTTCGTGAGCCCACAGGTTGCCCAGAGCTCAGATAGCCTTCGACAATCTCGCCGAAAATGGCGCGCGCGCGGCTATCAAGGTCTGTGACAGAGAGATTTTGGCTCAAGAAACTCATTGTCTGCTATGTGGGTAAAAAGGAACGGGGTTTCAAGTCTTTTTGCTGGTAAGTTTTAAGACGCCGCGCTAACGCAGTTAAAATTAACCCAAAGGATACTTCATGCGCCCTGATAACCGTCCCCTCGATAGCCTCCGTTCCGTCACGCTTACTGCTGGCGTCTCTAAATATGCCGAAGGATCATGCCTGGCGAAATTCGGCGAGACTCACGTGTTATGTACGGCCAGCGTTGACGAAAATGTCCCGCGCTGGATGAAGGGCAAAGGCAAGGGCTGGGTTACGGCGGAATATGGCATGCTGCCCCGCGCCACGCATTCACGAAATAACCGCGAAGCAGCACGCGGCAAACAAGGCGGCCGTACCGTTGAAATTCAGCGCCTGATCGGGCGCTCTTTAAGAGCCGCCATTGATATGAAAAAACTTGGCGAACGCCAAATCATTATTGATTGCGACGTGATGCAAGCCGACGGCGGGACGCGGACAGCCTCAATTACAGGTGCTTGGGTTGCTCTCTATCAGGCGTGCCAAGGTCTTGTTGATAGCGGCGCGCTCGAGGAAAACCCTGTGACTGAAAATATGGCCGCTGTGTCTTGCGGTATTGTTGACGGCGAATGCCGCTTAGATTTAGAATATGTCGAAGACAGCGCCGCGCAAGCGGACGCGAATTTTGTGCTGACAGACAAAAGCGGCGTCATTGAAATTCAAGCCAGCGCAGAAGACACGCCGTTCACACCGGATGAGATGGCGGAGCTTTTGAGGCTTGCAAACAAAGGCATTTCGGAATTATGCGTGATGCAGAAAGCGGCTTTGGGGTAATTATTCCGCCGCCGCTTTAATCCCGTTTTCCTCGGTGTCCTCGTCCGGTTCATATTCGAGGATATCTGCGGGCTGGCAGTTCAGTTCACGGCAGAGGGCGTCGAGGGTGGTGAAACGCACCGCGCGGGCTTTGCCCGTTTTCAAAATGGACAAGTTGGCGAGGGTAATCCCGACGCGCTCCGCAAGCTCCGTGAGGGACATGCGGCGGTCGAGCAGAACCCGGTCAAGATTTACGCGAATGCTCATATTATACCGTCAATTCTTGGTCGCGGCGAAGTTCTGCACCGTGGCGGAAGGCTTCAGCAAAGGCTGCGATAACGAAGACGACAAACCATGTTCCGGCGCGAATATCAATATCGCCATTTTCACTGGCGATAGACACAATAATAATTCTGAGGATTTCAGCCAAAGCGACAGCAATCCAGATATAGCGGGCGCGGGAAATATTCTCAGACACAAATGGGTCGCCGCATAACAGCGTGCCAACTATTTTGCGAAGCAAGTTGAGCACGAGAATAAATGTTGCGGATATCACAGCTCCGCCCAGACAAGATATAGCAACAGAACGCGACGTCGGCGCAATCAAAGTCTCATTTTCTGCGAACTCGCGCATAATATCTGCGCTCATGGGATTGTTAATTAACAGCACAACTGCAAAGCCAAGGAGCAATACGAATACACAAATCATGAAGACCAAAGCAATCCACACAATGACATTCAGGCTACGCGCGGTTGGCGTGCCAAGCTTATCCAAGGCTGTATTCATGCGGCAAGATTGCTCCTATTTCATATATTGATAAACAATAATTATTTAAACGCAAGTGATGATAACACGCCTGGGGTCTTCAAAACTTGTTTACGGCATACAGGACTGTGCGTAGGAGGGACTATGAGCAAGTTATCAAAGATTGTCGTCGCCTCCCATAACGAAGGAAAGGTTCGCGAAATTCGTGACCTTCTTTTGCCTTATGGTGTTGAGACTGTCAGCGCCGCAGAGCTTAATCTGCCGGAGCCTGACGAAACGGAAACAACATTTGCTGGCAATGCGGCGTTGAAAGCCGTGGCGGCGGCAACGGCTTCAGGCTTACCGGCGCTCTCCGACGATAGCGGACTTGCTGTTGATGCCCTTAACGGGGACCCTGGAATTTACGCCGCGCGCTGGGCCGAGAAGCCAAAGAGTGAGGGCGGCGGCCGTGATTTTGATATGGCCATGTGGCATGTGCAAAATAGGATTGGCGCGGGCGTTCGCACCGCGCGGTTTATATGCGCGCTTTGCCTCGCCATGCCGGACGGTTCAACGAAAGTTTATGAAGGTAAAGTCGAAGGCGAGATTGTCTGGCCCCCGCGCGGCGATAAAGGCTTTGGCTACGACCCGATTTTTAAGGCTATTGGCGATGCAAAAACTTTTGCGGAAATAGAGCCTGCGGCGAAACATGCCAAAAGCCACCGCGCCGAAGCATTTGTTAAATTCATCGCGGATCAATTCCCCAATGGCTGAAGACCTTGCTGTCTATATTCACTGGCCTTACTGCGCCAGGATTTGTCCGTATTGCGATTTCAATGTTTACAGGAACAGAACAGATGATGACCTGACAGGTGCAATCATCGAAGACCTTAAAGGATGGCGCGACTGGTCGGGACCGCGCACGATTAGCTCTATCCATTACGGCGGCGGGACACCGTCTTTGATGACGCCGGAAGATATTGCGCGCGTGAATGCAGCTATCTCTGATGCGTGGGATTTAAATGACGACGCTGAAATTGCGATTGAAGCTAACCCACACGATGTGAATGAAACACGGTTTAAAAATTTGAAAGACGCCGGAATTAATCGTCTCTCTTTAGGTGTTCAAACCTTCAATGATCCGGCGCTTAAAATTTTAGGCCGCGATCATGATGCGGTTAAAGCCAGAGACGCGCTTGAGGCCGCCTTGCAAATTTTCCCGTCTGTTTCACTCGATTTGATTTTTGGGTGGAATGGGCAGACAAAGACGCAATGGCGTGAAGATATTGATACTGCACTTTCGGCTAACCCTCATCATATCTCAGCCTATCAATTGACTATCGAAGACGGAACGGCGTTTGGGAGAGCAGAGGCGCGCGGTAATGCTCGGGCGGTTGGCGAAGACGATAGCGCAGCATTTTACGACATAGCGCGGCAGGCTTTTACAGCGGCAGGCTATGAGCATTACGAAGTCTCTAATTTTGCAAAGCCGGAGCACCGCTCCCGCCATAATCTCGCCTATTGGCAGGGCTGGGATTATGTCGGCGTGGGGCCGGGCGCACATGGACGGCTGACAGTTGCAGGCGAACGCTATGCCACGGCGGCTAAAGATAGGCCGCAAGATTATAAAGACTGTGTTCAAACACGGGGTGTTGGCTTTGCAGAAAAAGAGATGATGTCAGCGGAAAGCTGGTCTGAGGAATACGTGCTCATGGGGCTCCGCATAAAAGAGGGAATTTCGCTTGAACGCTATAGGGATATTGCCGGACGCCAGTTGCCGCTCGCCCGCATCGAAAACCTAATTTCAGAAAACCTTGTGCGCAGAGATGGGGACAATCTCGTTGCGACTCACAAAGGCCGCTTGCTCCTAAACTGGGTTACAGAACAGCTTTTAATTCCCTAAAATGCGCCAACGGCACTCTTCGGTGCCGGCTCCACAACAACAAATTGACCGCTTTCAATCCGGTAAATCGCAAGGCCGCGATCCGGTGTTCCGTCTGACCTAAAACGTACAAGTCCGTCGGCGCCGTAAAACCCTTGCGGATCTTCTGCGCGCGCTCGTCGTGCGCGCGGGTCGCCGTCGGCAATGATAACGCCCGCGATAACCGCATCGTAAGCGAGCGTTGCTAGACTTGACGGTTCGCCGTCATAAGTCCGGTCATATTTATCAGCAAAGCGCGCGCGGCTTTCTTTGTCGGGCCCGGCAAATATTCCGCCGTTGAGGGCCGGTTCTTTTGCGGTGTCTTGGCGGTTCCAGAGGCCTGTCCCCATAAACTGAACGGCAGAATTGTTGATGTTATTGTAAAGTAACAACGGCGCGAGAGACCGCAGCGGCGTTCCTCCTTCGGGTAGCATAATCGCTTGGAAAGCCTGCTCGCCTTGTCCGCGCGTTTCTTTTTCGCGCTCAACGTAAAAGCTTGCGATGCGCGCGGCGGGTTCCTGCATGACCGTGATGTCGCGTCCCGAATATGTCTCGCTGGCTGTGACTTGTCCGCCGGCGCGAGCCACAGCTTGTTGATATTCAGAATTAGCCCGTTGGCCGTATTCGCTATTTGGGCCAATATAGGCAAAGCGCGTCACGCCTTCAGAGGCGACATATTCGACGATGCGATCAACTTCGGCCTCGGGGGGGAAGCTGAGCAGGTATGTCCCGCGCCCGGCAGCTGTTTGGTCAGTTGAAAATGCGATGACAGGAATATCTGATCGGCGGGCTTCTTTGCTGGCAGCTTTGACAGAGTCTGAGAGGATGGGGCCAAGAATAACATCAGCTCCGGCCTGAGCCGCGGCTTTAGCTGCAGCTTTAGCCCCGTCTTCTGTGCCTTGTGAATCAAGCGCAATCAAAACTATATCAGCTTCGGGATGATCGAATACTGCAAGCTCTGCAGCCTTTAGCATGGAATTAGCTTCCGCGCGAAGGCGCGCACTTCCTGAAGATAATGGTAACATTAGCGCGAGGCGTTTAACATTACGTCCATTCATATGCGGCGGGGTGACGCCGTCGCGGGTAAAGACAGGGGCGGCTTCAGTGGACGTTTGATCCGTGGGAGCCGTCGTCTCTGGTTCTTTGCTACTGTCTGAAGGTGTATTTGTGTCTGTAGTCGTGTCTGGTGTTTTGGCGTCAGGATCAGATTGTGTTTGCGGCGCCGTATCAACAGGCGGCCTTTCAACTACAGGACCAGGGCCACGTGTTGGTGCAGGGGCCTGGGTGGTCGTGCAAGCGGTTATTAAAAGCCCAGCAGCTAAAGAAAGGCTAAGTCGGCCTAAAAGAATATGGTCAAAGTCAAATTTTTTCGCCATAACAGGCATTCCTTAAATTGCGTGAGCTAGCACACTGTCCGAGTCAAATCTTATAAGCGGGGAAAGCCAGACGCAATCCCCAATGGGTGAGCTTTCGCAGTTGATTTCTCTTGATGCGGGACTCTATGTTGTCGCGACTCCGATTGGAAATTTGCGCGATATTACGCTTCGCGCGCTTGATATTTTGCGGTCCGCTGATCATGTTTACGCCGAAGATACACGCCAAACTCAAAAACTTCTTAATGCTTACGGTATTAAAGCGGCCTTAACGGCCTATCATGACCATAATACGGCGAGACGAATTCCTGCGATTATCAAACAAATTGAAGATGGGGCCTCCGTAGCCCTCGTCAGCGATGCGGGAACCCCGCTCGTGTCTGATCCAGGATTTAAACTTGCAAGGGATGTAATTGCAGCAGGATTAGCCGTTATCCCCCTACCCGGGGCCTCCGCGCCATTGGCCGGGCTTGTGACGTCAGGGCTGCCATCAGATAAATTCATGTTCGCTGGGTTCCTCCCGCCAAAATCTGTAGCCCGGCAGAAGGCGCTTACCGCTTTAAAAGGCGTTCCAGCTACGCTTATTTTCTTCGAAACGGGCCCGCGTATAAAAGACAGCCTCGCGGATATTAAAGCCGTTTTAGGCGACAGAACCGCTGCTATCGCCCGTGAGCTTACGAAGCGGTATGAAGAAACCCGCCGGGGGACGATTACAGACTTAATCGAAAGCGTCACCGAAACGCCCCCGAGAGGCGAGATTGTGATTCTCGTGGCGCCTCCAATCGCCGGAAAACTTTGGGACGAAGCCAGCGTGGATGAGGCTCTGATACTTGCCATCCCCGAGCAAGGGGTAAAACGTGCAAGCGCGGATGTTGCTGCGCGCGCAGGTTGGGTAAAACGGGATGTTTATGAGCGGGCGCTTAAATTGAAATGAGCCGGCAAGCGTATGAGAAAGCGGGACGCCGCGCGGAAACTCTGGCCGTCTGGTATTTACGTGTTAAGGGATACTACATTCTATCCCGCCGCTATAAAACTAAAGCGGGCGAAATTGACATTATCGCTGTTCGCGGCAAGACAGTAGCGATTGTTGAGGTCAAGCAGCGCGAAACCCGCGAGGCTGCGGAAGCCAGTTTGACCACGTTAGCTGAGAAACGCATATCAACTGCGGCTGAAGTTTTCTTGTCTCGCACACCCTCTGTGCAGAATAAAGATATGCGTTTTGATCTGATATTTATAATTGGGCGTTGGCGCATCTTCCATATTCCGGACGCGTGGCGAGATTATTAAACCCTCTTTATATTACAGGTTTACGTGAATTTAGTAACCTTTGGCTAAGTATTCGCGCGTAATTTCGCCGTTATGAGGATATTAACCATAACGGCGATGGGCCTGGCTGCGATAGCGGTTTCCGGTTGCGCCATTACATCTGCAGGCGTCAAAAAAGGCGATGAGCGGAATTTTGCACGATCCGTCAATGATAGTAGTGCAGGCCGCGCGATTAAAGCGCGTATGCGCCGCGCCGAAGGATTTAAACTGTCGAGTGTCGACGTTGAAGTCGCGCAGGGTATTGTCGTTTTGACCGGACGCGTACCTAGTCCTGAAGACAAGCTGGAAGCAGAGCGGATCGCATGGTCCGGTCCGAATGTGGTTCAAGTCGGTAATGAAATCGATTTGGAAGGCAAACAGACTATTCTGCGTAACACGAAAGACGGCGTGATTAAAGCGAGCGTGAAAACACGCCTCATTGCCAAGGGTAGCGTGAAGGCCCGTAACTTGAATATCGAAGTCCATGACGGCGTTGTCTATTTACTAGGTGTTGCGCGTACTCCCGAAGAACTAGAAAAAGCGACACGGGTTGCGAGCACGACCCGAGGCGTTCGAGAAGTTGTCTCCTATGTCAAACTTCACGGCAGTGAGACGAATGGAGCATACACTGGAGCTCCTACCCATGTTGCGGCGGCTCCGTCTATGCCTTATTCGGGCGAAACGTATAGCTCAGCGCCACAGCCCTATTCTGATCCCTATGCACAACAAGGAGTGCCGCAAAGAGAGTTACCAGGCGCGCTCAGTTCTGCGCCAGCGCCTCTAGACATAGATGCACTCGGCGACGGCGAACCGTATTTCTTAGACCCGCAAACGGGTGAGCGCATCCAGCTTCCGCCGGGCGTTAAGCCGATTCCTTATGAGCCGGATACTCCGGGAAGCCTCGGCGCCGGGGCACTGCCGCCTCCGGGCCTCGCCCCTGGACAGCCGCTTCCATCAGGCCCAACAGCCCCGAGCCAGATGACAGATATGGGTGACGCCCTGGGAAAAGAATTTCCTAGCGACAATGAACTCGGAGCCTACCGTTCCGGACGTCCCGGCGAAGCCGTATCTATTATAGAGAGCGCGCCTTACTATATTGATCCGGACACGGGTATGGAAGTTCAAATAAAATATACGCGCTAAGACGGAAATTAGATAATTGATAAAAGGCGGCTTCAGGGCCGCTTTTTTTATATCCGCTTTTTATAGCAACATGTCTTGGACATCCGCTTTCCAGCCAACTAGAACATTTGTGCCTGTGTCAATGACGGGACGCTTTATAAGGGTAGGGTGCTTCCCCATGAGCTTTAAGGCTTTATCTTGAACCATGCCTGATTTTTCATCGTCACTTAAACCGCGCCATGTGGTTGACCTTGTGTTCAGCAGTTTTTCCCAGCCAATACTGTTGGCGAGCCGTGCGAGATCTGCTTCCGGGACACCGTCAGCTCGCACATCGACGAGAACAAGGTTTTGTCCCGCGGCTTGCAAAGCCTTAATGGCCTTACGGCACGTGTCGCAGGTTTTCAGATGATAAACTGTCAGGGTCATATGTGGCGGCTTATAAAATTATCAATCATTTTGAAAACATCTTCGCGGCTGGTGTCATTGTGCATTTCATGGCCGACATTTTCATAGGCGTAAAACTCACAGCCCGGCGCAAGGCGTCCAAACTCTTCGGAGGCGCTAAAATCCGTCAGGGTGTCCTCTTTGGAATGGTAGAGAAGAAGCGGCACAGTTTCATACCAGACATTGGCGTATTCGAGCAACCATTCGCCGCCCGCCATAACGTCAATCGCAAGGCCTGCGCCCATTTTTCCGTGCACGAGGGGGTCATTATTGTATTTATCGACTTCTGCCTGAATCGTTGAAATCCCGGCACTGTCAAGTCCGGCATTGGCTGTGAAATTGGGCATGAGTTTACGCATCACTCGCAGCATAAATCTCTGAAACCCTGGAAATGGGTCTGCAGGTTTAATCAGCGGCGCAGATGAAATGACGCCGGCGAGACCTTCAGGCCTTCGGCGCAGAACATTGTTTAAGACTAAGCCGCCGCCCATGGAGTGCCCAAAGAGAAAGAGCGGTACATCAGGATACAGAGATTTAGTTTTATCTATGATGGCATTCACGTCGCTCATCAGGGCATTATAGGTATGACTGACGCCGCGCTTGCCTTCGGTGTGGCCGTGGCCATGAAGATCAACGCTGACGACGGCGATATCTTTTTCCTTAAGCGCTGCGGCCATCGTTTCGTACCGACCGCCGTGCTCGCCGAAGCCGTGTACGAGGGCGATGACAGCTTTAGGCTTTACAGGCGCATCAAAAGCGAGGCCTGAAAGCGCCTGATTATCAGTGGGGTTCGTGAGGGTAATCGTTTTCATAATTTAGGCTTTCATAATGGCAGTGCCATAGGCAAGAACTTCGATGGCCCCGATAGATTTTGGCGCGTGTTCGCCAATACGCGTAGTTTCAAGACGAATATTATAAACATAGCCCGCGCCCAGATCTGAGGCTTGCTGTTTCATGCGAAGTATTGCTTCGCGGCGCGCTCGCTGCATGAGCGGGTCATAGGCTTTCATGCGGCCGCCAAAAAGCATACGTAATGACGAGGTAAAACTTTTAAAATAATCCAGCGCGACAACAGCGTTTCCTGTCACGAGAACGGTCTGCACAGCATCAATTGGGGGTGTTTTTAAATTTGTTGCGATAATAGTATTGAGCTTCGCCTCGCCTTCATCAAGCCGTGCAAAATGAGACCGCTCTGCTGCCCGTCCAGCAAAGTACCCGAGCGAAATTAAAATAATAAATGTGATCAGGCCAAACATCTAAGCGATGACCACCGCTGTCCCGTAGACATAAAGTTCAGACGCGCCCGCACTGATGGAAGATGTTGAGAACCGTACATTCACAATCGCATTGGCGCCAAGCGTTGCGGCATCGTCCATCATGCGCTGCGTCGCCTCTTTGCGGGAATCGTTGAGAAGTTCGGTGTAACCGATAAGCTCCCCGCCCACGATATTTTTCAATCCCGCCATAATATCGCGGCCCATGTGCTTAGCGCGCACAGTGTTGCCCTGGACAAGACCGAGATGCTGCGTGATTTGCCGTCCTGGAACGGTCTCTAGGTTAGTAAGTAGTAAGTCGGTCATGTGTCTCTCCTGCAGGTGTTTGAAGTTTGGCCTGTCTTACCTCAGACTTCAATAAAAAAGCCGCCCCCAATGGAGACGGCTTAAACTCATAATGTTGGGTAGTTTATTTCGGAACAAGGACCGAATTAATCACATGAACGACGCCGTTAGACTGCATTACGTCGGCAACGGTCACTGTTGCGAGATTGTTATTCTCATCGGAAATTTTAATGTTATCCCCGATTTTGTAGAATGTGATGGTATCGCCGCTGACGGTTTCCGCGGCGAATGAGCCTCCGCCCGTTGCGAGTTTTGCCATGAGGTCAGACGATGTAATTGTTCCCGCAATCACATGCGCTGTTAGGACCTTTTGTAAATCTGCGCGGTTCTCATCCATCATTAGCGAATTTACGGTTGCGGCGGGTAGAATCGCAAAAGCGTCATTCGTGGGCGCGAACACCGTGAAGGGGCCTGGGCCAGAGAGAGTTTCGGCAAGCTCGGCTTGTACAACAGCTGAAACCAGAGTGGTCAGGTTCGGTGCATTAGAGGCGTTTGCGACGATTGTTTGATCGGCCATCATATCCGCGCCGCCAACTTTAGGGTTCGAGGACATCATCGCGTCTTTCTTCATGCCGTCATCGGACATGGGTTTGGACATTTTGTCGTTTTTCATCATCGCCGCGTCTTTGTCACCATATGTGGTACAAGCAGATAGGGTCAGGGCAAGAACAGATGAGATTGCGAGAGTTTTGAATAAATGTGTCATTGGGTATCCTTTTTGTGGGTGGTTACAATACAATAACGGCTGACAACGTAAATTGGTTCAATCACATAAGTGTGACCACGGCATACTCGCAGGATTCAGGCAATGCTTGCACGGGCTTCGCCTTTGCGGCAAAAGCGGCATATGAGTATAAAAGTAGCATTTCAAATGGACCCGATGGAGGGCGTCGATATTGACGCTGATACGACATTTGCGCTGGCCGAAACAGCCGACCTACGCGGGATGGAACTTTTCGAATATGGGCCTGAGCACCTGGCTTATAATGAGGGCCGGATAGAAGCTTATGCCCGGCCTATGCGAGTGAAGCGCTCTTATGGCGACCATGTAGATTTTGGCGAGCGCCTCGTGCTTGATTTATCCAAAGATGTAGACGTCATTTGGATGCGCCAGGATCCACCTTTTGATATGTCCTACATCACCGCCGCGCACTTGCTTGAAATGCTGAAGGGCGACACCTTAGTGGTTAACGATCCTGAATGGGTGCGGTCTTGCCCCGAAAAAATTCTGCCGCTTGAGTACCCGGAATTGATGCCGGAAACACTTATTACGCGCGAGCGCCGCGCCATTGATGCGTTCCGCGAAAAACATAAAGACATTATTCTCAAGCCGCTTTACGGGAACGGCGGGGCGGGCGTGTTCCTCGTGCGAGCCAATGATAGTAATTATGCGAGCCTGCTGGAAATGTTCATGGCCAGCTCCCGCGAACCTATTATTGCGCAGGCGTTTCTAAAGGATGTCTCTAAAGGCGATAAGCGCATCCTTATTATTGACGGCGAAGCGGTGGGCGGCATTAACAGGGTCCCCCTTAAAGGCGAAACCCGGAGTAATATGCATGTCGGCGGCGTCGCTGTTCCGACAGAGTTGACCGAAGACGACATGCGTATCTGCAACGCCATCGGCCCCATGCTCAAGGAGCGCGGTCAAATATTGGTGGGGATTGACGTAATCGGCGATAAAATGACCGAGATAAATATTACATCGCCAACAGGCGTTCAGGAACTCAAGCGCTTTTCGGGTGTGGACGCGTCCGCGCTAAGTTGGGACGCGATTGAGCGTAGACTGAAAGCCTAGCGCGGCGCTCTCTTCGCTAAAATCCGCTGAAGTGTCCGGCGGTGCATGTTGAGGCGCCTAGCAGTCTCAGACACGTTTTTCCCGCAGAGCTCATAGACGCGCTGAATGTGTTCCCAGCGAACGCGGTCGGCAGACATCGGGTTTTCCGGAGGCTGTGGGGCTTCGCCTTTAGGCGCAAGTAGGGCTTTGCAGACATCATCGGCGTCGGCAGGTTTTGCGAGGTAATCGACGGCGCCGGCTTTAACGGCGGCAACAGCGGTGGCGAGATTGCCGTACCCTGTGAGCATCACCATTTTACAGTCCGCGCGGGATTCGTGTAGGGCGTCGACAACGTCAAGACCATTGCCGTCTTCGAGGCGCATATCCAGCACAGCGAATGCGGGCGGTTTAGCTTTGGCGATTTCTTTAGCTTCGGCAACTGTTTCAACAGCCGTGACTTCAAAGCCCCGGCTCGTAAGTGCGCGGCCAAGGCGATTACGAAACGGGCCGTCATCGTCCAGAATTAAAAGTGTATTATCGGCGGGGATATCGTATTCAGCAACGCTGTCCGGCATGTTTTATCCTTCTATCTTCTGTCTATTTATAAGGCATCAGCTTTAAATTAATAGCGTAATCCTAACGAATTGTAGGTGTCGTTAATGTCGCGCGTGGCCAGCGAAGTTTGACGAATGCACCGCCCTTTTGTCGGTTCCCAAACTTCACACGCCCCCCCGTGCGCTCAATCAAAGTTTTTGCAATGAAAAACCCAAGGCCGAGCCCGCCTGCATTGGACTTATCGGGACGGCTCGTCACATAAGGTTCGCCGAGCCTGTCCTTAACGGTTGGGTCGAAACCGGGGCCGTTATCGAGGATCGCAATTTCTATGTGAGTTTCGGTCCAAGACCCGATAATATCAACTTGGGTGTTCGCAAAATCCATCGCGTTTTCGATAAAGTTTTTTAGGCCGTAAAGAAGTTCGGCTTGGCGCTCGATGACGGGCGCAGGAGTTTCCCCGTTTACACTCACATCAATGTTTGGCCCAAACCCGAAAAACGGATCAACGGTTTCCTCAATGAGAGCCTGCAGAGAGAGGGCGTCATGAACCATGTCCCCTTCATCGCCGCGGTAAGCGAGTTGTTGCAGAATATCCCGGCACCTCTCTGCCTGCGAGTGAACGAGCCGAGCATCTTCGCCCAGTGGCGTATCGGCAGAAAGCTCCCGGGCCATTTCTTTGGCCGTGACTTGAATCGTGGCAAGCGGCGTGCCGAGCTCGTGGGCGGCGGCCGCGGCCATACCGCCTAGGGCTGAAAGCTTTTGCTCATGGGCCAGCACCGCCTCAGTTGCGGCTAAGGCTTCTGACATACGGCGGCTTTCTTCCGAGGCTCGCCACGCATAGGCAGAGGTAAAGACCATGCCGACAAGAAGCGCGATCCAGCTTCCAACTGTGAATATGTAAGGCAGAACAAATTCGCCCTCGGGGAGCCAAGGCAAGGGACGGCTATAATGAAGAAGACCAAAGGATAAGATGGCTGAAAGCGCGCCAAGAGACAGAACAACACGTTTACTTAAGGTCGTCGCGCCTGTCACCACGGGCGCAATAAACAAAAGCGCAAAAGGATTACTCATCCCTCCGGTGAGCCAAAGTAGGGCTGAGAGCTGAAACAAATCAAAGCCCAGTTGCCCCAAAGCTTCCATGTCGCTTGCCCGGCGATCCAGCGGAAACACAGTCGTCACAATGATGTTGATTATGGCGCTAATAGCAATGATGGCCACAGCGGGCCAGAGGGGAAGCTTAAACCCTAGAACCTGGTATACAATAATTAGAGCAAAAACCTGCCCGGCGATCGCAGTCCACCGTAATGTGACAAGCGTAGAACGCCGTAGACGTCCTGTCGTGACACGGGAAATCCTTGCAAGTCTTGTATGCTCGTCTGCATTTCGCACGGGCAAATCACCAGTCGGTCGGGCGGGTGAAATTGCCGCGTTCAGGGTCTGGGTCGTGGACATTATCTCTCGGCGTGATTACGAATGCCAGCAGCATAGGCCATTATACCTTGCTTAGCTAGACATAGACATCCGGAGATAAAAAAAAGAGTGATAGACATGACCCGCATACTGCCCCTTATTTTTACTAGCCTTATTCTTTTCGCCTGCGGAGAGGCCCCCGCAAGCCGCGGTTCAGCCGGAATGTCTGGTACAGTTGTCTCATCAGGGACGGCTAAACTTGGCGGGCCATACACATTGATAAATCAAGACGAAGAGACTGTGACCGAAGCAGATTTCTTGGGTCGACCACAATTAGTTTATTTCGGGTTTGGCTATTGTCCAGATATTTGCCCAATAGCCTTGCAAAAACTCGGCGCGGTTCAAGAAAAAATTGATCCGGAGGGGACTGATCTTAATTACGTTTTCATTACGATTGATCCAGAACGCGATACGCCGGAAAGCTTGGCGCTTTATGTAACGGCCAACGGATTTCCTAAAACGTTAGTGGGCCTAACAGGTCCGCAAGAGAAGATTGATATTGCGAAAACAGCTTACCGCGTTTACGGCGAAAAAGCTTTCGATCCTGAGAGCGCAGGCGAATACACTATGAATCATTCCGACATTATTTATTTTATGGGCAATGACGGAAAGTTCGTGGATATTTTTACAGGCCGCTCGACGGTGGACGATATTGCCGCGGGTGTGCGGCAATATCAAAAGGCGGCTAAATAATTATTCAGTCTTAGCGTAAAAGCCGAGCGTACTCATATCCATTGTTGCCGTGTTCATATTTTTCAATTCAGAGGCACGAATGGGAGCTTCTGGATTCACGCCAATTTTGAGCGTGCCGCCATCATCAATGAACTTCGTAACGGCCTTGGAGAGTTGAGCCGCCATATCTTGCTGCTGTTCGTTTTGCGCCATAGCGGTCATCATCATCAGCCCGCCCTTAGCTTGCATTTTTAGAAGCCCCGCTGAACTGCCTTGCTGTTTGGCAGCGAGTTTGAAAGCGCGGTCAAGAATGGACTTGTCTTCCAGTGACAGGTCAAGCCGCGAGAGCGTCATATTTTCCATGGCATTCGCAGCATTCGGGCTGTCTGTTAAGCCTCCGGCGTCGAGATTATAGGCTAAGCGAAACCCATCTTTCAAATCAAGATAACTGTTTTCAACTTTTACTTCTCCAGTCTTCTCATTCAGGGAGCTTGTCTGCGCAGACGTAATAACCATTTCGTCATAGCCGAGGGTTTGAAAAAGTTCGTAAGCCTGCTTCATTTCGCGGTCTTCAGGGGCTTCTGAAAATTTAATGGTTAAGGGCTGCAGGACTTGCTTAATTGTGGTGACATCTCCCTTTTGTTTGGCCGACCCTTGTGCGCCGTCCGAGCGTATAGAGAGTGATCCGACTTCGACGTCCAAGTTTTTGAATCCTATTGTGTCGAAAGTTTTTGCAAAGGTATTGTTTCCACTAAACATCCCCATCATGCCTTGCGGTCCTCGAGCCATGTTTTTCTGTCTGTCTTTAATGTCCTTAAAAGCGTCCATATCAACACCGCGGGCTGAGGCAGAATCGAGTTTTATTTTAACAGCAGGTTTGCCTTTTTCTTTAATATTGAAATTTAGGCCATCAAGCAGGAAGAGCCCACGCCCTGTGTCGCCGACTTCGCCCCACGCAAGTTGCTTAAGCGTACCGCCGCCTTCTTCTGCGTTTAGAGACACGCTTTCAATATTAATGGCATCAAAGTAAATATCCTCATCGTCGAAATCGATATCGAAATCTAAATCATTCATGTTCTCGATCTTGGAGGCGTCGGCGAAAGCTTTTGTAATAGCTGCGGCCATTTTAGGTGAAGGGCCTGACAGCTCAACTTTACCAAAACTAGCAGTGACGTCGTCATCACTTGTTTTGATGTCAAAGGCTTTCAAAATATCAAAGGTTGCTGCGCCGCCGTCCATACGGACACCGATGAGTTCAAGCTTGTCCATGGTGACGGCTTCTCCGTCATCACTGGTTGCGGTGAGGTCTGTGTAGACATAGTTTCCGGCTTTTCCGCTACGGTTATTCCAGGATAAAGCCGCACTTTTATCGCCGAGACCTAACTTAGTTAGCGCTTGCTCGGCATCTTTATCTGAAACTTTGCGTGAGCTATTGGCGAAGAGTTTCCCAATGTCATTCCCGCTGACGCCGTCAATCTTGAGGGCTTTGGCAGGTGAGGAATCTGAGAATCCGCTCTTGTTATCCCCTTTGCAGGCCCCCATTGTCAGAGCTGTAGAGAGAATCAATGAGGCGGACAAAGCGCGCGTAAAAGACATGGCCAGTTTCCTTTCAAAATGGGGTTCAAACCCGAAAACAAGTCGAAAGCATAGCAAGAAAATTGCTAAACCCAAGGAAAAATTGACGCTGCGTGACCCCAATGATCCGCGTATTGTTTACAAAATATCTGCGCGTGCACGCCGCGTCTCTCTGCGCGTTCGGGATTCCGAGCGGGAAGTTGAAGTCGTGGTGCCGGGTAAAAGTGCCCTCAAATTGGCTTATACCTATGCCAAAGAAAATATGGACTGGATTAATATTCAGCTTGAGGCTCTCCCGCCTGCGCAGCCCTTTGTTCCCGGTGCACAAATTCTGCTTCGCGGCGAAACTTACACATTAGATCGCCCGGACACGCGCGAGCGCCCCCGCATAGATCATGCGAACAGACGTATATTTGTTACTGCTCCGGATGAGGAGGCTTTTTCAGGCCGCGTGCGGCGTTTGTTAATACGCGAAGCGCGCCAAGAGTTGGAGGCCGCCACGCATTTTTATGCGGACAAGCTGAGTAAGAAAGTCGGTAAAATTTCAGTGCGCGATACGAGTTCGCGTTGGGGGTCTTGCATAACCCGTAAAGGCGAGGGGCACATTTCTTATTCTTGGCGCCTAATTTCCGCGCCGCCTTATGTTTTGGAATATGTCGCGGCCCATGAATGCGCGCATTTGGTTGAAGCCAATCATAGCGCCTCTTTCTGGGCGGTGTGCGAATCTATTTCAGACGACGTTAAACCGGCCAAAAAATGGCTCCGTAAAAATGGGGCTTTATTACACGCTGTGGGCGCAGACTTTTAAGTCCGCATTACGGGAGCGCGCTTTCGAGGCTGTTGAGAAGCGAATCGAGCGCGCTCGGGGCATTCTCTGTTGACGGACGCACAGCAATAGGTGTGTGCGAGACGGCGAGCGGAACTGTGGTTTTGCTGTCTAAAACAACATCCATGTAGTCATGCCAAATCAAGGTTGGTAGGGATCCGCCTGTGACTTTTTTCATAGGTGTGAAGTCATCTGCGCCGACCCAAACACCCGTGACCATGTCCGGGACATAGCCTACAAACCAAGCATCTCGGTAATCATTTGTCGTGCCTGTTTTCCCGGCGACGTCATGTCCAGCAATTTGCGCACGGCGTCCAGTTCCGGCATCGACTGTATGTTTCATAACCTTGTTGATATGTCCAAGCGTGCGAGAGTCCAAGAGTTTTTTCCTGTCAGGTAGCCCGTAATCATAGAGCGGCGTTCCGTCCGATGTGGAGATTGAGATAATGCCGTGTGGCTTGGCGTAATCCCCCCAATTTGCGAAGGGTAGAAACGCGGCGGTAAGCTGAATGGGCGTCGTCGTCTGGGACCCGAGGGCAAGGCTACGGAGCGGACGTAGATTATCAAATCCAAACTCTTTAGCCGTTTGAACAATACGCGCGGGGCCGACTTCTTCGCTGAGCTGTATCGCCACAGTGTTGACTGAATTAGCGAAAGCAGTTTCGATAGTCATCTCGCCGCGAAAGCCATCATTATAATTACTCGGTTCCCAATCCCCGAGCGTTATCGGTTCGTCTACGCGCGTATCCCAAGGATTAAGCCCGGCTTGAAACGCGGACAGATAAACGAAAGGTTTGAAAGCTGAGCCCGGTTGCCGCTTGGCTTGCACGGCGCGGTTAAATTGGCTTTCCGCGTAGGACGTGCCGCCGACCATAGCGAGAACGCCGCCCGTGCCGTCAATCGTCACAAGCGCGGCTTGGCCCGCATTGCGTTCGTGATTAACATGAGCATTTACGGCGTTACTGGCCGCAAGTTGGGCGTCGCTATCTAGCGTGGTTTGGACGACAATATCTCGCGTGGGAACGCCGATGGCATCAACAAGATCATCCCAAATCCAATCGACAAAATAATTTGTGCTTTGGTCGGTGGTGGGCGTTCTAATATTTATAGGCTGGGTCAAGGCTTCAAGTTGCTGCGCGCGGTCAATGTAACCCGCGTTCAGCATAGAACTAAGTACGCCAGCTGTGCGCTCGCTCGACGCCGTGCTGTTGGCCACTGGATTATATCTAGAAGGGGCTTTGAGAACACCTGCAATCATCGCCGCTTCGCCGAGCGTAATATCGTTGGCGGATTTACCAAAGTACCGCCGCGTCGCAGCTTCGGCCCCCCAGGACCCGGCACCGAAATAAACCCGAGACAAATACATTTCAAGAAGCTCAGGCTTCGTGAATTCATGCTCGAGCCAGACGGAGAGCATCATTTCTTGTGTCTTACGTTTGATTGTTTTTTCAGGGGAGAGAAACACATTCTTCGCGAGTTGCTGCGTTAGGGTTGACCCGCCTTGCACATAACGTCCCGCGCGCACATTTTGAACCATGGCCCGCGCGAATCCTTTAGGGTCTACCCCGACATGGCTATAAAAGCGGCGGTCCTCTGTCGCGAGCACAGCTTGCGGAAGGTATTCCGGGAGGTCTTCGATTTTGACACGCGGGGCTTCTGAAGCGCCGCGCACAATGACATCACGGCCATGGCGGTCCACGATTTGAACACTAACAGGGCGGGTCTGTGTCCAAAGCCTTTCAGGGCTGGGGAGATCGGTCAAACAATGGGCAATCCAGCCTGCGATAAACATACCGCCAAAATAGGCCGGGAAACCTGCCGTCAAAAGCGCCCGCTTACCCCACAACTTTGTCTTGGGCGCAGATATTGATAGCTTCGCGCGAAGGCTTCCCAACCTTGGGGACATGTCGCTATTTGCACGCGGGCTAATGGGCCGAATGACATCATTGGAAGTAGGGCTTTGGTCTTCAGACATGCGTTTAGGCTCAACGATTAATGTGAGCTCTTACCATGACAATTCATGGTTAATCTGGAATGAATTTTACCTTAAAAAGTGGTAAAGGAATATCCGCTTAAAGATTTTTAGCTATAGCCTTTTCAATCTTTGCGGGCGTATCAGTTGGCGCGTAGCGTTTCTTGACCTCGCCGTCTGGTCCCACAAGGAATTTTGTGAAGTTCCATTTGATTTTTTGGCTCCCCGCGAGTCCCGGTTTGGCTTCTTTGAGATAGGCGTAAAGCGGGTGGGTGTTGTCGCCGTTCACATCCACTTTTGAGAACATAGGAAAGGTCACGTCAAAGCTGGTTGAGCAGAAGTTTTTGATCTCAGCCTCATCGCCGGGTTCTTGCGCGCCGAACTGATTGCACGGAAAACCGAGCACGACCAAGCCGCTGTCCTTGTGGTTTTGGTAAAGAGTTTCAAGGCCGTCATATTGTTTCGTAAACCCGCACTTGCTTGCCGTGTTGACGATCAAAAGCGTTTTACCTTTATAGGCAGAAAGGGAGACCTCCTCGCCGTCAATAGTTTTCGCAGCAAAGTCATAAATATCGGTCATGGTCTATCCTGTTCTCGGTTTTGTTGGGCAATGTCGCCAATATAACGCAAACGGCGGGTCACGTCATTCATTTCGCGCAAGAAGATTTTTCGCGCCTCCGCTTCATCGTCACCTTCGCCGTCAGTCAGTCCTCGGTTGGCGGCGAGTTTGTAGCCATTAGAGAACATGAGTTTGCCAATGGACTCTTCGCTGGTAATACGCCGCTGTAAGAACGCTTGTTTGCCAAGTTTTAGGGCGGCGCTAACAGCTTCTTTTTCTTCCATGACGGTATTTTCCGGGTGCGCGATTATAACATCGGCCACTATTGAATAAGCTTCGGCGAACGGGCGCAGCACGGCGTGAGACACTAAAGGCGTCATCTCGGCGAGAAGTTTTCCCGCGCCGCCATTTCCAAGCTTTGCGGGCCAGTTTTTGTTGTAACGCTCAAGCTCTTCGGCGATCTCCACACGGTGGGCATCAAGCTCGGGGTAGAAGAATTCAAATTTAAAGAGGTCACGCAAATGTAGAACTTCGTCCCAAAAAATAGTCAAAGCTTTAGCGCCTTCGACTTCGGAAGCCTTAGCGAGAGCAACTTCAATCAAAGCTTTATTCACAAAAACATGAATGGCATTGTTGCGGTAATAGCTGGCTTCAAAATGCTTGCCGGGCGCAATAGAGAAAACAGTTTGCGGGCCGTCGTCATGGGCAGAAACCACGCCAATTTCTATCATGGACGCCATGATTGTTTTCAAGCGTTCTTGGTCTGCATCTGCGAGGTCGTCTGTCATTAGGAGCCCGCGTTCAGTTGCCCAATTCAGAATGCTCAAAACGTCTGCGGTTAATTCTTCGCCGAGTAAGGCTTGCGGCGCGGCGCCTGTCAGCGCGAGAGACAGAAGCGAGGATGGGGTTATGGGGGTTGCCGCATTGGCCGAGACGGAGGCTTCGAAGGCGAGTTTCTGGAGTTCAATAGAGAACTGTTTGCTTTCGCCTTCCAGGGCCTCAGAAAATTTCACGGTCGTCGTATCAACAATAACAGGTTCGCCTAGGCCAATTGAAATTCGCCCCAAAGGTTTCCGTAAAGACCGAAGGTAATCCATGAACCAAGCGAGGCTTTCTTTGCGTTTCGTAGCCCCGGATTGCTCTTGCGCGTAATCGCCAAGTTCAGCGATGAGGTCATAATAAATAGAAATAGGGACAAGCGTGAGGTTCTTGGTGTTTTCTTTGGCCGCGGCTTCAACGACGTATTTTAAAATCCCAAACCGAGGCGGCATTAACTTGCCATTGCGCGAGCGTGTACCTTCAAGCGCCCACGAAATCGGGAAGCGTTTTTCCAGCAAATAGGCTAGGTAAAAGCGCAAGACAGCTTTGTAGGCGGGGCTATCAATTGAGCGCCGAATGAAAATTGTCCCCACGCGCCGCATTAAATACCCAATACCGGCAAAGGCCATATTATTGCCCCCGACCAAATGCATAAGCGGAAAATTTTCCTCGCGGCTAGCAAGCATCATGGCGAAACCGTCAATGTGTGTTTTGTGGGTCCACATGAGCGCGGTAGGACGTGTGAGGGCTAATTCTCGCACCTTTTGCATTTGTTGTGTGTCGTAGGAAATTTCGTCATCGTACCCAAGGCGGCAGACCCGGCGGGCGAAGCCTGTTGAAAAGCTAACATGAGAGGCCCGGACTTTGGGGACAAGTTCTTCTAGGCATTTACGAGCGTCTTCTTTGATAGATTCGAGGCTCTCGCTCGTGTCATCAGCGATTTTTTGTAGTTCTTCCTGGAAGTCTCTTCGGCCCCAGATTGAACGCCGCACAAAGCGTGGATATTTTATAGTCTGACCCGTCGCGTGCCGTCCGTCGCGCTCAACGGTTAAGGCGGCTTGCAAGGCGATGAAATTTGCAAAGCGTTCAATGTTGAGGTCTTTACCTGCCGGGTTCCGGCTGGAAAAACGCCTGAATTTGTCTTCAAGAAACTTTCGGGATCCAGACTCGCCTATGACTATAGCACAGCGCTCGGGCGTTTTTTTCCACGTTAAACTCTGCCGCCAATTGCTATCCATGAGGCGCATCCAAGCGCCAATTTCCCGCCAAGACTGTTTTTCAGCGGACTTGGGTTTCCACGCGACGCCAACCGGAATAATCTCTAAGTTATCGGGCGCGTCGAGGCCGGACGTTAAAGCTTTATGATTTAAGTTATCGCCGGCGCCTTCGTCTGTGACCCAAGCTATATGCGCGCCGCCGCCCTTAAACTTATCTTTGAAAAAGTCGTTGAGAATTGTGCGCTCTGTGGACGTGCTAGAATATAGAACAAGCAGAATGTTAGACCCTGTTGGGAGGTCGCCGATTATTTCTACTTTTTTTGGTAGATTCATGCTGTGTTGCGTATTCCCCAAGTTATGAGAATAAGCTTATGAGACTTATTTCGCGATTAAAAGACTTCTCTCGTTTTGGGAGAAAATTATTATAAGTTAAGTCTGCCCAAGAACCTTAAGGAATTGGTCGCGAACGCTCTTAACTTGTTTGTTCATATTTTTGAAAGTCCAATCGCTTGTATCGACGGGCGGCAGAACTGTGACGCGAATATTCGCAGGCTTTGCGATTTGGCGACCTCGCGGCAGTGTATCTGCGGCGTTATGAATGACGATGGGAATGATGGGAACGCCGGCTTGCATGGCGATGTGAAAAGCGCCTTTTTTAAAGACGCCAAGCTTATTCCCGTAACTGCGCGTGCCTTCAGGGGCGAGGGTCACAGAGAGGCCGTCTTTTTTTATGGCGTCGACAACGGGCTTCATGGCGTCGATTGCGGATTTTGAATTTTCACGGTCAATAAAGACGACATCTGCGAACTGCATCATTTGGCCAACAATAGGCATTTTCTTGATTTCTTTTTTGCCAATGCCTGTGAAGTCACGGCGGAGAAGCTTAGAAATGATTACGGTATCAGCGGCGCTTTGATGATTGAAAATAAAGACTGCGGGACGCTGTTCCCAGAGATGGTCTTCGCCTTCAATGTCATATTTTAAGCCTGTGAGCGCCGAGGCATAATCTGCCCAGAGCGACATGCCAGTGTTAACGGCTGACCGCTTGTTTCCAGTCAAAGCCCAAATCGGAAGGGCCATCGTCATGGCGGCTGGCATCATATAATAAACAGAACCCATCTTCGCCATTTGAACAAGAGACGGACGCCCGCGATCCGTGAAGTCGCAGACGGGCCAGTCTTCCTCTTTGGCAATCTTGGCCAAAGTTTTACTTGGATTGACAATACGTGAATTGCCTACGGCTTTAGAAAGCGGGAGGTCGTCTTCGCTGTCAGTGTAGAAAAAGCTTATACCAAGATCAGCCTTATGCTCAACGCAGAATTTTTCCGCCGCGATACGTTTGCCTTCGCCAAAACAGGTCGGGCTTATGACATTACCTGTGAAGACGCCGTCGACCATTTCAAGCTCGGTGCACATGATGTGTTCAATGCCAAGTTCTTTGGCCGCAGGCGCGATTTGATGTTTCGTGGCAGACGAAACGACAGCAATAGTATGACCCATAGATTTGTGGGCGGCGAGCAATTCGCGGGCTTCGGGATATATAGACCCGGCAACCGATTTTTTGTAAACAAGGTCGCCTTCTTTTGCGAGCTGCGCCTCGGTTTGACCCGTCATGAATTGTGAGCTCTCGGCGACAAAGTCTGAAAATCCCATACCGCCGCGGCTGTAACGGGTGAGCGTTGCGCCGAGATTTGTGATTTGTTTGGGGCCAAGCTTACCGGTTTTAAGTTGTTGCCACATGAAGGCTTGCGCGGAGTATCCAGCGATAAGCGTCTTATCAAAATCGAAAAAAGCAACGACGTCCGGGCCGCGGTCAGCGGCATATATGGACTCTGTAAGTTGCTGTAAATTTACGCGCACTATGTTCTCTCATTCTCAATTGCGGCTGTCCCGCATACGTTCAGGAAACTATATAGTTGAACATATAATATAGAGATAATGTAGAAATTTAGAAACAGCCACCTATTAGGTTGCATATGCCTAGCAAGTTACTTAGGCAAAACACCGACAGGGCCTGAAAGGCCGTCTGTTTTAGCTCCGCCGCCCCGCGTGGCATTTTCTTCATCCTTTACGGCGCTAAAGCTCAGAATTGTTGACCCTTCAGCGCGGGCCTGTTGGCCAGGTTGAATAAACTCGATTGTGCCGTCCGGGCGCCGGGCCAGAATAACATCTAAGTCTTCGCCTCGGTCATTGAAGAAGTCTTGCAGCTTGTAACTATCCGAAAGCGTCGTGCTCCGGAACCGCCAGCCGCTCCACCAGTCTTTGGTCAGAACATCAAAGCTGCGGGCCCGAGAGGAGAGTGTGCGTCCACGTGATGTGAAGGCGATGGTTTCTTCAGAATTATCATCAGCTTCGCTGCCGGAAACTTGGAACACACGGTGACGGCCAAGCTCCGGGGCAAATTCAATACAGACAAGTGCGTTATACGCGTCGTTAGGGGTCGCTGCGATCAGGTGGTTGAACGCGGAGTGATCGAGGCGATAATCAGCGGCTTCGGAGAGGACTTCTCCGTAAAATGTTTTGTGCCCTTCAAGGCGCGCGCCGCGTAGACGCCGCCAATTTGTGTCGGCGACCATGACAGGGATGTGCATATCTTTGAGCGCTTTTGCGAGGCCAAGCGACCAGGGGTTAGCGCCGACAATCATAATGCCGTCTCCGCCGCCTGCGGCAAGGTCAAGCGCTTTGGCCAACGGCGTAATCGTGAAGCCAGCTGCAAGAACAGTTGCGAAAACGAGGGCGAATGCGAGGGGGACAAAGATACCCGCTTGCGGATGGCCGAGCGCGGCAAGTTCTGCTGAGAAAAGACCCGCAACCGCCACAGCCACGATACCGCGAGGCTGAATCCAAGCGATAAGGACTTTCTCACGCCATGTGAGGCCTGAAAATAAAGTCGAGACCATTACAGCAAATGGGCGAACGGCAAACATCATAACTAACACGAACATGATGATACGCCAGTCAGTCATAAAGGCTTGGATAACGGGCGGGGTCAATGTCGCTGTCAAAATCACGAAAACGCCTGAAACGAGAATGATCGCAATGTTTTCTTTGAAACGGCGCATCTCGACCATTGAGGCAAACTTCGTGTTCGCCATGGTCATGCCAAGCGCCGTAACCGCGAGGAGGCCGGTTTCTTCAGCAAGCGTATTGGCGAGGACATAAATCAAGAGTACCCAAGCTAGAACGACAGGGGCTTTCAAGTATTCAGGAATATGACCGCGGCGGAAAGCCCAGGCGAGGCCAAAGGCAGAAATTACCCCCATAAGGCCGCCGAAAAGCGCTGCAGCGATTAATTTGCCAAACACGAATGTCAGGTCGGCTTCCATTTGAGAGAAGCGGATATATTCATAACCGCCCACAGCGAACAAAGCGCCGAGGGGGTCATTTACAATACCCTCCCATTTGAGCACATTGGCGGGACGTGATTTCAGATGAGCTTGCCTGAGCAAGGGCATAATAACGGTGGGACCTGTTACAACGAACAGACCGCCGATCATAATAGAAATATCCCACTGTAGACCAATGATAAACCGCGCGGCACAGGCTCCGAGGGCCCATACAATAATAGACGCAGGGAAGACCATACGGCTTACGGCGGCGCGGGCGTCGCCTAGGTCTTTGAGGCGCAGGTTAAGTCCGCCTTCAAAGAGGATAATCGCCACGGCAATCCCGATCATGGGGCGGTAAACATCCCCAAAGTCCGCTACGGGGTCTAGCCGGAATAACTCCATGAAATCGCGAATTTTCTCAGGCATATTGAACAAGTTGTTCGCACTCTCAGGTGTGCCAGCTGAAATTAGCCAACCAATAAGAGGGCCGAATATCAAGCCCGCTATGGCCATCAATACGATTGCAGGGCGTTGGAGTTTCCACGCGAGCCATTGCGCGCCAATACCCAGCGTTCCGATCAAAGCGATTTTGAACGGCAGCGCATTAGCTGCGTGATGGGCAACTTCAGACATTGTTCGTCCTTAATATTGTGAAATAACGAGGCGCCATGGTTGTTTAGCTTTCAACCCGTTGAATATCAAATCCGATATCATTGGTGCCATAGCTGCCATTATCGTATTGTTCGACCCGGCCCTCAAACCAATCCATCAAGTGCTGGTAAAGATGCTGGAAGAATGTTGCTAGAGAATCGTCATCCAATGGTAACGACAAAGCCGCGGGTCTTTTGTCTTCGACTTGTACATACATTTTGTCGCCTTCTTTCCGGCAGGTCATGACGAGCCGCATAAAATCGCCCTCTTTTGAGACTTTAACAGCGAGACCAAAGCTCAGAGGCTCAAGCGGTAGAAACCCTTGTCCTGATACAGAAAACGCCCCGGAGCCGTAATTCTGCGCCTGAAAAGCGCCCTGCGGTGGAACTAAAAACACGCATTTTGTCGAACTGTCGAGCCATTCGCAAAACCCATCGCGCAGGGCTTCAGCCGTGGAGCGGATTTGGGCATAATTATCGAAACTACGTTCACCATAAACCTGCGCGGCGGCGGAAAGTTTTTCAAAACGTGAGGGGCTCATAGACGATTCCAATTTCTGATTGCGCGTTATAGCCCGCGTCTCGCTTCAGACAAAGCCTTTAATTGCCGCGCTGTAAAAGGCGATTTGGCACGGAGATTGCTTGGAAAGGACTGAAACAGTACTGAAAATGAAAGTTTAAGGCTATGACGCGTCTCCCATTGATAATTTTAGCGGTATTACTTCCGTCCACGCTTTCAGGCTGTGCCGCAATAACGCCTATATTTGAAGCCAAACCTACAGTTACGGCTCATTCGGGGTTCGACTCAGGCGATGCAGGGCTGAATACGGCTCTTCTGGAGCGCCGTTTGGGGATTCAATCCTATCGGCACCAAGTTTTTAAAGGCGCTGAGACAGGGTTTAATGCGCCCATGAATTTTCGCGTAACCCCTAGCGAAACGTCTGCTCCGCAGCTCAGAGGGCTAATGCCCAGAGCTTCATATGAGAATCCACAGCGGGTTACGGGTGTTTACAGAGACCACGGCGTACAAGTTTATCGTCCTGCTCCTAAGGTCCGATCACGTGTCTTCCAGCCTGAACCCGCGCCTGTCTTAGAAGCCTCGAGCGATGAAGATATTTCCTATGTGAAAATGGGCGGCGGATCTAACATGTCCGACTGGCAAGCCTGCGAAACATTAGCCGGTGGGTTGTTTGTAACAAACTCTGAAGGCTTTACTGTCGCGGCTGATTTTGATCGCTGTATGCGGGCGCGCGGCTATATTACTGAACGCGAAGCGCAAAGTCAGCTTAGCGCGAATCCGCGTCTATAAGATCTAGGTAATCCGCTTTCGCAGCCTCCCGCAGATTATTTAAAATAACAGGCAGGCTTTCCTGAGACCCTTTTATTAATCTGGACGTAGCCACAGGAAATGACGGCGCTGTAGCGGCGCGGTAACGCAGCCGGGTCAGGGTCGGCGACAGAATAATCAGCTCCCAAATACCCTGCTGGACTTTCATGTCCCCGCCGGCATTTTCAATAAGAATCTTGTTCCCGTCTACATAGTCGGACCGAAAACGGCTCGTATGGGTAATCATAAAATTCACTTTGGATTTTTGCTCGCGAATATCCCAGCTCTCGTCAGGGGCCGCGTCAACCACCTCACAAGACTTCATACGCGGGACGATGGTTTCTGTGCGGGCGCAATCCGTCATTATATCCCAGACAATATTTTGCGGGGCAGGAATATCAATTGCGCCAAAAACATCTATCGCTTTGTCATCACGCGCCTTGTCCCGCCAGACTTTTACAACGGCGTCTCCTTGTTTCAGGAGGTCGGCGTCTGAAGGCGACAGAGTGAAAGGCGAAAGCTCTGCCGCGCTCGCGCTTTGAGCGAATAGAAAAACGGCGAATGTCAAAACTCTGAATAACATGGTCAAACCTTATGGACGTAATATTTATATCTCAATAACGCGGCGCATCACGATTACGGGATGACTTAGCTTCGGTAAGGTTTGTAATTTAGATGTCTGTCTCTGCAGCTAACACAGCTTTCAGGCCTGATATGTAATCGGGGTATTGCGGCGTCCACTCAAAGGACGCTTTCGCCCGAGCATTACTGACACGCTTATTATCTTTGTAAAAACTGCGGGCCATGGGCGAAATATCTGCGGTCTCCAACGGGAGGTGAGGGGGACGTTTCTCGCCGATGAGGTCTGCCGCAAAATCTAAAACATCCTGCGGCGGGGCAGGAGTGTCATCTGCGATATTAAACACCTGGACGGGATCTGGCCGGTCTATCGCGGCGAGAATGACGGAAACTATATCATTAACATGTATGCGGTTAACGATGTGACCAGGTTTAATCACGGCGCGCGCGGTGCCGTTACGGAGTTTATCAAATGGATTGCGGCCCGGCCCGTAAATTCCGGCTAGCCGGAAAATATGAACAGGCGCGCCGGACTCCATCCAGTCCAATTCCGCTGAAACGCGGTCTTTACCGCGCTGTGTCCCTGGCTTTAACAGTTCATTTTCAAAGACCCACTGGCCGTCCCTATCGCCAAAAACACTTGTTGCCGAAAGATATCCAGCCCATTCAATATTTGGCGCGTGCTGCCTAAAATCACCGGCAAGGGACTGAATGATAGGATCGCAGCCCTCTTTGGGCGGTATGGACGATATAATGATGTGTGCCTGCGCAAGGGCTTTACGAAGCTCGGGTGTTGGCTTGGTATTAAACATAATTGCTTGGACACCTAACCCCTCTAATGTTTGCGGCGAGCGAGATGTGGCCGTCACGGCATAGCCGCGCGCGAGCAAGGCGGGAATAAGCGCCTTCGCCGTATACCCTGCGCCCAACAAAAGAACCTGCTTTTGTGACTGACTTTTAACAGTTGTCCCCATTGCTGCTTTGGTGTTCCCCCGATAAAAGCACGGTATGAATATGAAACGAGTTCTAGCGGTTACCGCTCTGTTTGCAATGCCATTCACAAGCCAAGTTATGGGCAGCACGGCCATGGCCGCAGATTACACAGCCGCGTTTGATGCCAAGCATAAAACATGTCTGGAGAAAATTTCTGTGGACGCGGATATTGCGTATGAAGACGCGATGATTTGGCGGTCCGAAGGCGGGGGACGCCGCGCGCGTCATTGCGAGGCTATGGCTTTGTTCGCTGTCGGCCAAAAAGAAGAAGCCGCGTATCGCTTGGATAAGTTAGCCAAGTCGCCTGATGGCGGGAATAATACAATGCGGCTCGCTTATTTTGCCGAAGCCGCAAATTTTTGGCTTCTCTCGGAATTGCCAAACCGTGCTTATGGGTCATCAACAGCCGGCCTTGAACTTGATGAGACTCATGTCGATTTACGCATTGCCCGGGCCCGCGCTTATGCGCTTTTAGGGCGATATGCTGATGCTGAAATAGATTTGTCCAATGCCCTGGTTTTTCAAGTTGAGCATCCGGAAGCTCTGCGTTACCGCGCCGATGCTCGCCGAAAACAAGGCAAATACGAAGAGGCTCGCTCAGATATTGAACGCGCACTTATCGCCGACCCGACGTCTGTTGAAACAGCCTTAGTGCGCGGTGAAATTATCGAGGCCATAAGGCTAAAGAATATTGCTGAAAACTAGCACAGTATTTTCCTGTTGAAATTTTATCGTTTATCGCTATGTGTTGTGTATGGCTCACGCGAATAATATGACTCAAAATTACCGCGTAGGATACGTCCGCAAAAAAGGCATTGTGAATCATGCCTTCGTGGCGCTCCCTTCCGGACTTGTTCTGCACAACACACCCAAGCAACATATTCGCCTGACAACCGTCGAAAGTGCGGCTATGGGCCGGGACATCAAATGGACGTGGAAATCTGGACGCTCCTTTTCAGACATAGACCTTGTCAACCGCGCCAAAGGGCTTGCGTCGCAGCGCCAGTATTCTGTTTTGTCTTATAATTGCGAGCATTTCGTGGAAGAGCTTCTGTGTAACCGCGTCAGCAGTCCGCAGCGAAATAAGTGGCTGGCCGCAGCGGGAGCTGCTGCGTTGTTCTTGGCTATACTTTAGGACAGCATCCGTTCAGCGCCAATTACGCCTTCGAGTAATTCAGGCGAAACTTTGACCGTCTCATCAGAACCATGCAGAATCGAAACGTCACCCGTCGTTTCTGCAATCGCACACTTTACTTGGGAAAGGTTAGTGACATTCGCTTCCCGTAACTTTCCGTGAAGGTCACTCACAGTCATTTTCGCTTTCTTGAGCTGGTCATGCTGAATGTCTTGCCCAATCATAATTAGACGCGGTTTATTGTCAGCTATGCCTGCCACCCAATTTAAACGGGACCGCAAGTAAGCAAAACTAATTTGCAAGGAAAACAATATGGCCAACGTCACGATGCCTTGAATAACGGAGGGGTCCTTAGCCATAATAACCGACGCAAAAATAGAGCCGATGGCAACTGTGACGGCAAAGTCAAATCCACTCATTTTGGAAAAGCTGCGTACGCCAGCGATACGTGTGAATAGGATTAGCGCGGCATAGGTCAATATCGCAGAAATAAAAATAAACAGGGCGCGCTCCGGCGCCATAGCCATCCAGTCAGTCATGAGAAACTCCAATCTTAAGACCTAAATGCACGAACATTGGAAAATGGTCGGACCCAAATTTTGGCAAGCGCTCTATGGCGATTGTGCCAAAATGTTGAGAGTGAAACAAATGGTCTAAAGGCCATCTGACAATCGGATTTTTGGCATTAAACGTATTGAAAAGCCCGCGTCCCCGGCGGGGATCTAACAACCCGCTTGTTTGAAGGAAACTCTTAGTTTCGGCGGACCAGCCTACATCGTTCAAGTCACCGCTGACGATAACTGGATGCGGACAATCCTTGGCCTCTGCCGCAATGATATCAAGCTCGCGGTCCATCTTCTCTGTATCGTCTTCCGGTCGCGGCGGACGTGGATGCACACCAAAAAACCTAACAGTTTGCTGGCCAAGATTCAAATTAATCGAAAGTGAGGGAATGTGATCCTGCACCAAATAACGTTCACTCACATTCAGAATCTCGTATCTGGAATAAAATAACATGCCGTTGAAGTCCTCGAGCGGCAAAAGATAGGTGTATGGATATTCTGCTTCAAGTTCCGATAGATATCCGCGCCATTTGGCATTCGTTTCCACCATAAAAACCAAATCAGGATTTTTGCGCCGGATGGAGACTAAAAGCTCAGAGGCGTTCTCGTTCTCCATCAGTACATTGCCCAGCACCATTTTTATCGATGCGCCTGAGTCGGGTGAGGTTAAATCGGGACTTTGCTTCGGCATATACGGCATGAACGGTAAAATGTCGCGTAGACACAGCATAATTGTAAGGATCAAGCCTATTGCAATTAACCCGCTAGCCGCCCCGGTTACGCCGACCAATAAGAGGAACAACATCAGGAGTCCCGTGTTGATAAGGGCCATTTGAACGCGCGGATACGTCCAAGCTCTAAGCCACCAGATTTGCTCAGGGATTAAAGGAATGGCCGCGCCAATTATGCCGGCGGCACATAAGGTGTAGGCCAAAACCTCAATGACTGGCACTGCGTCTCCTAATTCCTAAATCAAAATAATACCGATAAGTTATAGCTAGTCTGTTTGACCCAGCGTTTCTAAGAAATAATTCAAGATTTGTTGGTCGCGGTGAATCCGGTTGTTTTTGTTACGGAAGCCGTGCTTCTCGCCGGGGTAGGTCATGAGCCGGAAGTTTTGTTGTCCGCGTCCCTGTAACTCGCCCATCAATTTGATGGAATTTCTGAATACGACATTATCATCGGCCATGCCATGTATGAGCAGGAACGGTTCTGTCAGCCCGTCTATATGGGCGAAGACGCTGCCATTCTCATATGAGCCTTCTGTGTAATTCGGCGTGCCGGGGTTGGGGTCGCCGAGATAGCGCTCAGTATAAGCTGTGTCATAAAGCGCCCAATCGGTAACAGGCGCGCCCGAAACGCCGGACGTATAATCGTCCGTTTGCGCGAGCATGTGCAATGTCATGTAGCCGCCATATGACCAGCCATAAACACCCATGCGGTCTGCATCGACATAAGGCTGGCTGCGGAGCCATTTTGCGCCGACCGCTTGGTCGCGAACTTCGACGCCGCCCATGGCCCGGTATAGCGGCGCTTCAAAAGCTTTCCCGCGATTGCCTGCGCCGCGGTTGTCGAGTTGAAAGACGACAAATCCGTGGTCCGCGAGCATTTGGGGAAAACCGCCTTGCCATCCTTTGTGGACGCGCTGCGCATGAGGGCCGCCGTACACAAGCGTAATAGCCGGCCGTGTCTCACCGTCTTTCATATCCGTAGGTTTATAAATGACATAATCAAGGGGCGTGCCGTCTTCGGCAGTGACCTGGCCAAATTCAGGCGAGATGTGGGAGTTGAGATAGGGTTGATAAGGATGTCCTGCGCCCAGCGCATTTTCATTCAGCCACGTCAGCGGGCTACCATCGGATTTATACGCGCGCGTTTGCGGCGGTGTGTTCGAACCCGAGAAATATCCGATATAGCTGCTGCAGTTTTTTGAAAAAGAGGCGCTGTGACGGCCTTCAGTTTTAGTGATTTGTGTGAGGCCCGTTCCGTCTAGACCGACTTTGAAGATATGGCGCTCCAATGGTGTGTCATTCCAGCCTGTCACATAAATATGCCCGGAGTCTTCATTGACACAGTTCATGCTATTGACCAATAGGTCGTCCGGCGTCACAGCTTTCATTGCGCCGTCTGCGCTCACGTTAAAGATTTGTCGTTTGTCGCCTTGCTCGCTCGACCATAAAAATGAGCCGTCTTTTAACGCTTTGAAGTCACTGCCCAAATTGACCCAGACATCGCTTTCTTCGCTAAACAGTTTCGTCATGCTGCCGTCAGCTGGATTAACCGTGTACATTGTATGGGTTTTCTGATCCCGGGACATAAGGCCAACCCAAAGAGCAGAGCTGTCTTCATTCCAGCGCGCGCGCGTGAGATAAATATCTTCGTCTTCCCCGAGGTTAACCCAGATAGGTTCGCCGCCTTTGCGGGAGACAATACCGAGTTTAATCGTTGCGTTCGCCGTGCCTGCAAAAGGATAGCGCTGGGCCACATTAACAATACCGTCGGCGCTGAACTCAATGCGGTTTTCAATCGCAATAGGGCTTTCGTCGATTTGCGTGTAGGCAATTTTCGATGCGTCCGGTGAGACCCAATACCCAGTTGAGCGGCTAAACTCTTCTTGCACGACGAAGCTGGCGGTCGCGTTCCGTATTGTCTCAGTACCGCCGGATGAGAGTTGTGTCTCGCGGCCTGATTTCAGGTCCGCCGTGTAAAGCTCGTTGGCGCGAACATAAAACATATGTTGCCCGTCATTGGAAACTTTGGCGTCCGTTTCGAAACCGTCTGTTTCCGTGACGCGCTGCGCCTTGGCGCCCTTGAGGTCGTAACTAAAAATATCGCCGCCAAGCGGGAAGAGCAGCTGGTTTTCTCCGGCCCATTGGTAGGAGACAATGCCGCTGCCATATTCGCGCATGCGTTCACGGCGATTTTTTTCTTCGTCCGATAAGGTTTCTGGCGCGCCGAGCAGATCAGTTGAACTGACCAAGACTTTGCCGACACCGGTTTCTAGATCATAAGACCAAAGATCTTGTTGCCTCGCATCATCTGCTCGGCCCTGCAGGACTGTGACCTGAGTGCCGTCAGGGGAAATTTTTGCGCCGCGAAGGCTTGGCCCGGAAATTGACGGATCCGCGTTGAGCCGTTCCGGGGTCAGTTGGCCCCACCCGACCTTATCTGTTAGCCCAGTTGATTTTTCAGGCTTGGGCACATCCGCCTCTGTCTTGGCAGCGGTATCAATCCCGACAGCGTCCAGAGCTTGCTCGGCTGCGGGCGTCTCCATTGGCGTTTTTGTTTTCTCCCCGCATGACGCGAGAGAGAGAGCTAAAAAAGCGGCGCTAAGGCGGAAATAGGGGGACATAATTTACCTCACAGGGCGAAATATTTGCCCCTTCATTCCGACTTCTAAGCGATAGAGGTTAGCAAGACAATCAAATCCCCATACTATTCTAAGGCTAATCTACCGCTTGGCATCGCAAGAGAGCTGCCTTAAAGCAGGTCATGCTGGATTTTCGCCCCGTCTTTTTCGTTGTCGGACTTATGATTGCCGCGCTGGGTGCGTGCATGTTTGCGCCGATGATTGTGGACTATGTTTATGAAGACCGCAGCTGGCAGACCTTCGGTATTTCGGGGATATTGACAGTCCTGATTGGCGCGGTTTTGGCCCTCGCCAATTACACGCCTAAACCAGATCTACGCGCGCGCGGGGCGTTCCTTTTGACAGTCTTGTCTTGGGCCGCGCTCTCGATTTTCTCGGCCTTGCCCTTTATGATGAACCCGCTGGGTCTCGGCTTGACAGACGCCCTATTTGAGTCGACCTCCGGGATTACGACGACGGGCGCGACCATTCTCACAGGGCTTGATGATATGCCGAAGGGCATTTTGCTCTGGCGCTCTATATTACAATGGCTTGGCGGCGTCGGAATTATCGTGACGGCGATGGCTGTTCTTCCGATGCTCAAAGTGGGCGGCATGCAGCTCTTCCGCCTTGAAAGCTCAGACATGGGCGAGAAAATTCTGCCCCGCGCCGCTTCGCTAGCTGGGGCTATTGGTCTCCTCTATTTAGGCCTCACAACGCTGTGCACGGTTGGATACATGCTCGCAGGGATGAGCGGTTTTGATGCGGTCTGCCATGCCATGACGACGCTGTCGACAGGGGGCTATTCCACATCCGATGCGTCCATGGGTGGGTTCATGGATAACGGCGCAGACCTTGTGGGCATTGCGTTCATGCTTGCGGGCGCTTTGCCATTTGGCATGTATTTGCTCTTGGTGCGCGGCAGTACCACAGCCCCGTTCCGGGATAGCCAAGTCCGGGCTTTCCTTGGTATTATGACCTTGCTTATCGTGATGATAACTGTGTACTTATGGATCAATAGCGAGATGAGCGAGACCCACGCGCTGCGCCTGGCCGCGTTTAACACGATCTCGATTGTGACAGGCACGGGTTACGCAACGACGGATTATAATGCGTGGGGGCCGTTCGCCGTTTCGGCCTTCTTCGCCTTTATGTTCATTGGCGGTTGCGCGGGCTCGACCGCGTGTTCCATCAAAATATTCCGTTACCAAGTCGCGTTCATCGCGCTCAAAGCCTACGTTTTCAAAATGCCGCGCCCGAATGCGGTGGCGCCGCTGCGGTACGGGGGCAAGCCTTTGCCCGAAGCCGTTGTCTATTCCGTGATGGGATATTTCTTCCTGTTCTTCATGACATTTGCAGTCACGGCTATTTTGCTCTCGCTCATTGGGCTTGACCCGATTACAGCGTGGTCGGGCGCGGGGAGCGCGGTGGCGAATGTCGGTCCCGGCCTCGGCGATATTATTGGTCCGTCGGGGACATACCAAGACCTGCCCGGCGCAGCGAAATGGGTCTTGATGACCGCGATGATAGTTGGCCGTCTCGAGATCGTGACATTCCTTGTCGTCCTGACTCCGGCGTTCTGGCGCTCTTAAATCTCTGACAGTTTGAAGACGTATTCACTCGCGCAGAATTCACAATTCGCCGTAATGAGTCCGTCTTCTGCCATGTCCTCGATCGCCTTTTTATCAAAGCTTTTGAAAGTCTCCTCCAAGCGTTCGCGCGAGCACGGGCACTTAGCGGTCACGGGCGCAGTCTCAATTAATCGCACGCCGCTCTCATGGAACAGACGATAGAGCAGGGCGTTTTGCGTCAAATCCGGATCAATTAATTCCGCGTCCGTAATGGTATCGAACAAAGCCTTTGAAGTCGCCCACGAGTCCTCTGTGTCCCCGCGCGCCGTATCCCCGGCCACGCGCTGTATCATCATTCCGCCCCCGCGCCAGCTCGGCGCTTGACCTGGGACGCTAACTTGGCCGCAGGCGAGGCGAATGCGCGTCGGGATTTGTTCGCTTTGCTTGAAATAATGCTCAGCGCAATCGGACAGACGCGCGCCTTCAATTTCGGCAATGCCTTGGTACTGGTCCATGTCCGGGCCTTGGTCGATGGTCATAGAAAACGTCCCGCCGCCCAGCAAGGCGTCCGCGCCGGGGTTCCGGCTATCCAGCGTAATCTCTTTCAGCTTGTCTGCGTTCCAGCGCGCATAGCCGCGAATATTTCCGTCCGTCGTACAGTCTGCCATTAATAGCGAGACCGCCCCGTCATTCGTCCCGTAACATTGCACAACCAAGCGACCGTCAAATTTGAGCGCCCGCGCCACAATCGCGCCGATCATCATCGCTTCGCCGAGAAGCCGCGCAACGGGTTCGGGATAGCGGTCTGTCCCCAGCGCCTTATCCAAAGCTTGGCCGAGGTTTACCGCCCGCCCGCGCACGGGTTGCCCGTCGAGCTGAAAGACAGAGACGTGATCGTCGGATAGCGGCGGGAGGTCGTTATGTGTGTCATTGGTCATTGGGGTGAAATGGGGGCAGGCGCGATGAATTGCAAGATGCAAATCTTGCTCTTCCTTTCGCGGAAAAATGTCCCATAATAAAATCAAAACCGGGGAGTTATCATGGCAGAGCAAACATCCAACCCAAAAGCCTATTGGCGAGCGACTTTGCGGCTGACTGTCTCGCTCTTGATTATCTGGTTTTTGGCCAGCTTCGGCGCAGGCATTCTGTTCCGTGAATTCCTTGATCAGTTTTCTCTCGGCGGCGCGCCGCTTGGATTCTGGTTCGCTCAAAACGGCGCGATCTACATCTTCCTCATTTTGATTGTCGTCTATTGCATCTGCATGACGCGCCTCGAAAAGAAATACGGGATTAGAGGTTAGATCATGAGCGGAACTGTTGTTGATCCTTGGACCATTTTCTGGGTCGTCTCGACCTTCACTTTGTATATCGGCATCGCGATCTGGTCGCGCGCGGGTTCCACCGAGGAATTTTACGTGGCCGGACACGACGTCCACCCCGTCGTCAACGGTATGGCCACCGCCGCGGATTGGATGAGCGCGGCGAGTTTCCTGTCTATGGCGGGCCTGATTGCGTTCATGGGCTATGGCGGCTCTGTTTACCTCATGGGCTGGACGGGCGGTTATGTGCTGCTCGCGCTTTTGCTTGCGCCTTACCTGCGGGAGTTCGGCAAGTTTACCGTCCCCGATTTTGTCGGCGATCGATATTACTCCAAAGCCGCACGGGTCATCGCGGTTATCTGCGCGCTCTTCGTGAGCTTCACTTACATTGCGGGGCAGATGAAGGGCGTCGGCGTCGCGTTCTCCGGCTTCCTCGGTGTGGATTTCAACATCGGAATTATGATCGGCATGGCGATTGTATTTGTCTACGCCGTGCTCGGCGGTATGAAGGGCATTACCTATACGCAGGTCGCGCAATATGTGGTGCTGATTTTCGCCTACACCGTCCCGGCTATTTTCATCAGCTTGACGATTACGGGTAACATCGTCCCGCAGCTCGGCTTTATCGGCAATGCGGCGGGGACAGAGGTGTCGATGCTGTCCAAGCTCAACACAGTCGTCACAGATCTGGGGTTCACAGAATATACCAGCACGGATAAATCCAAAATTGATATGTTCTGCATTACCGCAGCGCTCATGTTCGGCACCGCCGGTTTGCCCCATGTCATCATTCGCTTCTTCACCGTCAGCTCCGCGCGCAATGCTCGCAAATCTGCGGGCTGGGCGCTTCTCTTCATTGCGGCGCTCTACACGACTGCGCCCGCCGTTGCCGCTTTCGCGCGGCTCAACTTTGTCGATACGGTAAACGAGGCGACCTATATTGAGGACGGCCAAGATTACGCAGCCCAAGCCGAAGCCATAATTAACGCGGGCGGCAAACCCGTTCCGGTCTGGTACAAGGATTGGGAGAAAACGGGGCTTCTGGCATTTGAGGATAAAAACGGTGACGGCGTCATGCAGTACCGCGGGCCGAACGCGCCGGACGGCATAGCCAATGAAGTCGTCCCGAACCGCGATATCTTTGTCCTCGCCAATCCGCAAATCGCGCAGCTCCCGAATTGGGTTATCGGCCTTGTCGTGGCGGGCGGCCTTGCAGCAGCGCTCTCTACTGCAGCGGGATTGTTGATGGTCATATCGTCCGCCGTTTCGCATGATCTGCTCAAGCGCACCTTCACCCCGAACATGAGCGAGAAACAGGAAATGCGCGCGGCTCGGCTTGCGGCAGCAGGCGCGGTTTTCGCCGCGGGCCTCCTCGGTATATTTGCGACGTCGTTGCCCTTCGTGGCGCAGGTCGTGGCGTTTGCGTTCGGACTCGCGGCGGCGTCGCTGTTCCCGGTGATTGTGCTCGGTATTTTCTGGAAGCGCATGAACCGCGAAGGCGCGATTGCCGCCATGCTCACCGGGCTGATAACGACCTTTGCCTATATCTATTATTTCAAGTTCGGGGGCGGCACAGCGGAGAGCTGGCTGTTCGGCATTTCCCCCGAAGGCATAGGTTTCGCCTTTATGTGGCTCGCGCTGGCGGTCGGCATCCTCATAGCCCTCGTCACCCCGCCGCCCCCGCAGGAGATTCAGGATTTGGTTGAGGACATCCGGATTCCAGGTCAAAGGAAAACGCACGGCATGGCAGACGGCGGGATGGCGCCCGCTAGGTAAGTGCGCGTCGCGTCTTAATTTATCTGCATCTTCATTTTGTGTCCTTTTCTTTCCTTTTTAGCGGGCTGTCGGAGCGGTGTTCAAATTACGGGCGGTAACCCGGTGGCCAAAGAAAATATGTTAGCAATTTAAACGAACCGCTCCGCAGGGTGCTAACCCCGCGCTATACGTACAATTTTCGAGATTTTTCTGCGGATTTTGGATGTGAAAATAAGAGTATCTGTCCTCAACACTATCACCCCGGCCTGCGCCGGAGTGAAGGTGGGGAGGAATGCGCATCATTGCAAAACACAGGCGCGCTCTATATCGCAAGGTATGGAAAAACTCTTCGAAGAACTGGACTACCGGGAAACACCCATCGGGCCGATTGCGCTGCGGCGGCGCAAACTCATAGGGCTTGATACCATCGTCTACGAAGTCATCCTCGGCGACGAACACCTGATGAGCAGTCTTTTCACGGCGTCCGAAATTGCGCTTGCGCATCTGGGGATTGAGGCGCTGACAGACACCAAAGACCCGCTCGATATTATCGTGGGCGGGTTGGGGCTGGGTTATACGGCGGGGGCGGTGCTGGAACACGCCAATGTCGCCTCGCTCAAAGTCGTGGAACTGCTGCCCGCCATTATTGACTGGCACGCGCAAGGTCTGCTCCCGCTGGATCCGCCTTTATCCGCGGATGACAGATGCGAAATTATCGAAGGGGATTTCTTCGCCATGGCAGAAAGTGAACAGGGGTTCGAACCGAGTGAAACGGGGTTTCCCGTGGGGAAAAAATACCACGCCATCCTCATCGACATCGACCACACTCCCGACTGGCTTTTGGACGCGCGCAGCGGCAGCTTCTATTCCGAAGCCGGCCTAAAAAAACTCGCCCGCCACCTGCGGCGTGGCGGCGTCATGGGGCTGTGGAGCGATGCGCGGGAGGATGCGGCATTTACGCAAAGGCTGGGGGCCGTGTTTGATAAAGCGTGGGCGGAGCCGGTGGAGTTTCATAATCCGTTGCAAGATCGTCCATTCACGCAAACTGTTTACTTAGGAAGAACCTAAGCCATCATCCCCGCGAAAGCGGGGACGGTTTATTTGGGGAGCAACAATATTTAAATTGAGTTTCTAAACACCATTCTTTTTGAGGTCAGCAAAAAAATGTTTAAAATTAGTTTCGCCTCTTTTCTTAGGAAAATAAGGCGCATCCACCTTTGGTAATAGTAAGTCTTCCTGAAGTTTAAATGTGCCATCAGAATTTACGTGTTTATGGTGCATGCAGTATCCCGGTGCATGAAAAAGCAAAGCAGATTCTTTGTTTGTGTTTTTTGCGGTTGCGTCGATTACTGCGTGTCCAAAAATTCTGCGTTCGTAAGGATTATCGGATTTTAGGCTTTCATGCGTTCCTAGTTCAGTCACCCAAACATACCTTGGCAGCTCAAGGTCTTGGATTATGTATTTGATTGGGTCACTTAAATTGTTTCTTAGCGCCCGCTTTTTATATTTCCAACCATATGTAAGATAGGTTCTTACGACAATTTCGTTATCTACATAATCCTTCTTAAACTTTTCACTCTGTTCAATCACTGCAGAGTTATCTACTCCAAGTTCTTTGACGCGAATATCATAGCTTTTTAAATAATGATCAATTAATGCCCGCGAAATATTTTCCGCCATTTCTGCCGGAAAAAACACTTTGGAAGGTAACGGTACAATAATGTAGTTTAGATATTCTCTAATATTAATGTGATGTTCTTTACCGCCGATCTTCCAAATATGCTGGTGACCTTTAGGCTCACTGCCGTCGGGCTTATCAATTGGAGTAAACAAATGCGGACCCATTTGATCGTCATTAACTAAAAAATGAGAATAAAACTCAGCAAATGTGCGGTTTGCATTTTGGACATTTGCTTGTGTTGATTTCCTTACTCTTCCAGTCGCAACTACTGCATGGCCAATTTGTTCATTCGGGAATGTAATTCCCAGAATGAGTGGAATACCAGAGTCTAAATAGCGACTGATTACTTCTGATGGATTTACAGACAGCCATTCATAAGCGGTTTGTGCGGCATTAACTTCCTTTGAATAACCATATGGCTCGTGACCCAATGCCTGTAATGATTGAACTATTTTTCCAACGGGTAAGAAGTCAGACCCAAGCGGTAAAGATTTAGAAAGGTCAAAATCTGCAGATGATATTGCTAGTTCGGTAATCTCTGGCGTTGATATCCAAGGTCCGCCGTGGCGGTTTTTAAAGTGCCTTGCTGTGCTCCAAATCGCCGCTTGCGCACATGAGCCAACGCGGCTGTCTTGCTGCGTCATGTGGTTCGCTGCCAAAGCTATGTCTGCGCCCGCAAGATGGTGAATGACTGTCGAGTTTATTAAAAGATTGGTACGGTGCCTGGTGTCATTTGGAGGTGGTTTAGAAAAGACTGAATTTATAGGCGCTTCCGCTACAGGACGTACAACCATTACAGAGAGAATATGGTCCGCGCCCATTTTCTCTAGAAAAAATGTAAGTTCTGTCGGGTGGGTTTTATCGATGAAGTCTTCTTTAAATTCGCAATCGAAAATAAAAATACGTTTGCAAAGTTTGACGTATCTTTTGAAAGTCCGAGAATAGAAATTGGCATACATTTCCGAGAAATCTCGGTCGATGTATTCATGTTCTATTATTGCTGATTTTGCATCCGCATACTTGAGTTGCTCCAAAATATTTGTTGAAATAGGAGAGTTAGATTTTGCCCGCAAAAGTTCGTGGATGCGCTGCCACCCAGAGTCATCTAAGACTATGTGTTCAAGATTCAAAGTGCCGTCTTCGATTTAATACTTAACCGTAGATCAATGCTTTAAAAACAGAGCAGCACTCCGAGACACATTTAAACTTAATAGTCTAATGTTGTTGTCGATGGCGTCGTTTTTTTGAATAGTTGATTCAGGAATGCTCCACGCAGGAGCATCGGAAGGGACTTTATTTACATCCTTGAGTAGAGTTGCCCCTTTGTATTCATGTGCATTAGCGAATCGTTTTTTAGTCATCATGGGCTCCCAATTTCTGTCCCCTTGGCCTGGCTTTTACTAAGCTCTTGTATTGACTCAAAATTTTTGTACCTGAAAGGTATTAAAATATACTTATGAATCAAGTGGATAGGCCTTTTTAATCTTTAATGTGGAATAATAAGCATACTTCCTATTGACATGCCAACAAAAACTTCGCTGTTGACTGCTGTCAAAACAGCGCAGTATTTACGCACCCCCCAAACACCACCTAATCACAGCCTTCTGCGCGTGCAGCCTATTCTCCGCTTCGTCAAACACCGCGCTTTGCGGCCCATCAATCACACTCGCCGTGACTTCTTCGCCTCTGTGGGCGGGGAGGCAGTGGAGGAAGATGGCGGACTTAGTCGCGGCTTCCATGAGCGCGTCATTGACTTGGTGGGACATTAAATCCGAGAGCCGTTTGTCCGCGTCTGTGTCGCCCATGCTCACAA